>Ga0302252_1000025_pt1 | contig 252346 bp, 229 predicted proteins | sample AAG_RA_Leu_MG_FD_193511 | JGI IMG/M metagenome (GOLD analysis project Ga0302252, IMG submission 193511) | Enriched activated sludge microbial communities from anaerobic digester in WTTP, New Holstein, Wisconsin, United States - AAG_RA_Leu | ecosystem: Engineered > Bioreactor > Anaerobic >... | reverse complement strand
TAATAATTGGCATTTTAACCAAAACATTAAAGATTTTGATGGCACTTGCTGGACCAAGCCAGGGGCAGTGACTGGTGTTAATTGTCTAAATACTAAAGATTGCCCTAGTGGGCAATATTGTAATAGTCTCAAGGCTAAGGTAGTAAGAGATACTAGGCGGCTTATTGATCTAGCTTCAATTAAAGCTAAATTGGAACAATATCGTACTACCTATAATCATTATCCTAGTCTGGAGGCCGGTACTTATCTAACCAATAAAACCCTATCTGTTTGGCCTAGTTGGCAGAAAGTTTTAGCCGTTAAATTAAATTCGCCCCTGCCAGTAGATCCAATCAATAAATTAGGTGAATGTCCTGCTGGCTATAATCCGGAAACTTGTTGGAATGAACAGCAACGCAAGTTTGCTACTGACTGGCCAACCTTACCTGCTGGTAGCCGCAGTTATCGATATGAATATATAAATAGTACTAACTATAAACTTTGCGCTAATTTTGAATCTGATTGCTCTAATTTTAATAACCTCAGTTGTTCCGGCAATACTGTTAATCATGGACCGATAATTGAATGCTCGGCCTTACGAGGCATAAGCCAACAAAAATTTACTGGCTATGCCAGTATAGCCGACCCAGAAGATGACCCTATAAACAATACAGTAACCATAGCTAGCGAGTATCCTATGACCGGCTGGCAGCCCCTGTCTGCTGAACTCGTCAATAACAGACAACAAATTAAAATAAGTTCAGCCAAGGCAGGCAATGCTGGCCGCTATACAATAACGTTAACTGCCAAAGATGGTCTAAATAATTCAACGACCCAAACGTGTGCCATAATTATCAGTGATCCATGTATGTCCACTTTCACTATTAATTATAGTGCTGGTCCCCATGGCTCAATAGCCGGATCAACCACTCAATCAGTCTGCCGAGGGGGTGACGGACTTGATGTAACTGCCGTTGCAGACCCTAATTATACTTTTGTAAAATGGTCTAACAATGCCACCAATAACCCTCGACACGAGACTAATGTTACTCACAATATATCATTAACAGCAGAATTTGCTCCAGAAAGCTATACTATTACTTTTAATCCCCAGGGCGGAACGGTTAGTCCAACCACTAAAATTGTAACTTATAATGCTCAAGTTGGCCCCCTTCCCATTCCCAGCAAAACAGGATTCAATTTTGTAGGCTGGAACACAATGGCTAATGGCTCAGGCACCACTTATAGCGATACCACCATTTATAATCAAACCACTGACATTACTCTTTATGCTATCTGGTCTGATGCTTCTTATACTTTAGACTATCAAGTAAATAATAGCGAAGGAGGAAGGATCTTTGGCGATTCTCAGCAAACAGTGCCTCATGGACAAAGCGGAACAGCAGTAACGGCTGTTCCATCATTAGATTATGTTTTTGATAGATGGTCTGATAATCTCACTACCCCCCAAAGGCGAGACACTAATGTTACCGCCGATATATCTGTTACCGCTAATTTTATATACAATCCTTTCGTCTGTGGCACTAACTTCGTTGTTGATGCAGATGGTAACTCTTATGAAACCGTAGAAATCGGCAATCAATGCTGGTTGAAAGAAAATCTCAAGACTACGATATATAGAGATGGTGAGCTAATTAATAATATAAGAGGTCAAGCAGAGTGGATAGCATTTGATCACCCTGCTGGCTATGCCTGGTTGGATAACGATTCTAACAATAAAGATATCTATGGGGCTCTATATAATCGAAGAGCTGTAGCTAGTTCTCACGGTTTATGCCCTACTGGCTGGCATGTTCCCACCATGGAAGAATTTCTTACTTTAAGAGACAATGTTGGTCCCAATAATGCTAATGCCTTAAAAGCTACTGGTACTCCTCCTTATTGGTTTTGGACCAATGATACTGAGCCTACTAATAGCTCCGGGTTTTCAGCCCGCGGAGCTGGATATAGAGATGGGTTCGACGGTGGTTTTAAAGAACGTAAAGAATATGCCCACTTCTGGTCATCAACCCCAGGACTTGCATATGGTATGCCCACTACCCATTCTTTATATCTCGCGTATAATTCTAATACAATCCACCTCACAGCGACCAGCACCTTTGACACAATAGTAGGCACGGATAATGATTGTGGATTTTCTGTCCGCTGTATCAAAGATTAACTAAATCTAAATAATTAGATAAGACAATAAAAAAACTAAATATCCATCATTGTTTAATAAGATTAGCGCCAAGGGGCATTGAGATCGTGCCGACCAAAATGACCCCAGGTTGATAAATCAGCAAAATGGTAATTATCCAACCCTAGAGCTAATCTAATACCTTGGGGGCTCAAATCATAATCTAAATAATTATTGGACAATAAATCATGATCTTCTCCATCAATTATGGCAAGCGCCATAACTGGTTCGGCAATACCAATAGCATAGGCTAATTTAACCATAACTTCTTGACTATGGTGGTATTTTAATAAATCAACGGCTATTTTACGGGCCATATAGGCGCCACTCCGATCTACTTTAGTATAATCTTTACCCGAAAAACTGCCACCGCCAATAGGCACATTAGGCCCATAGGCATCAACTACTAATTTACGACCTGAAAGGCCGCTATCTGCATCTAACCCGCCTAAAGTCCAATCGCCAGCTGGATTTATTAGGTAAGTATCGGCTTTAACTGTGCGACGTAATAAATCTTCTAGTTCATTATGGGGCGCATTTTGGAAACTAGCTACCACAGTAATTATATGACTACCATCTAAGGTAACCTGGACCTTACCATCATAAGGAAAATAGCCATAAATTACCTGACAAAGATGGCGGGCTAACTCATATTCATAAGGCATTAATGTGGCTGTCTCATTACAAGCATAGCCAATCATAATCCCCTGGTCACCAGCACCACCGCTATCTACGCCAGTAGCAATGGCCTCACTTTGCCGGCTTAAATGCTCCCTCACTAGATAATTATCGCCAAGAATGGTCTGAACGACACTTTTGATATCTACCTTAGCCTGGCTAGTAATTTCCCCCGAAACATTAACAACCCCGTGGCCACCCATAACCTCAACCGCCACCCGGCTGTCTGGATCTTGCGCCAAATAAGCGTCTAAAATGGAATCAGCGATAAAATCACAAAGTTTATCTGGATGCTTAGGTGAAACAAACTCACAAGTTTTCTTCATAATGATTTAATATTAAACAATAAATATAATAAATAAAAATTCTCTTCCTAAAAGAAGAGAATATGACTCAATTTAATCATTATCTTTCCCGTTTAGGGGCTAGATTTGGCACCTTATAAATAGGTTGCCGGCAGGTCGCTGGGCTAGGTCCCTCGCTGCGCTCGTAATAATATTTTATTATTTTTATAATAGCATACTATGATATAGTTTATCAACTCTATAGTTCTTAAAAGTTCATTAGAACCGACGATGGGGTCCATATCCTCACGATAGCTATTTACGTTGGTCAAATTAAAGTTGACTATCCCCAGCCTATCTTTTATTATAACTTTAATGACAAAATACAAAAAAGAACTAAATTTAAATCCTCATGATGACTCTTTTGGCTAGCCCAAAAATAATTACTCTAATCATTTTTATTTTAACCTATTGCGGTTTAATATTTTTGCCCAAAAAACGGGTACTCTGCGCTGGTATCGGGGCTGGTCTGCTTATTATCTTGCAAATTATTAGTCTTCCGGAAATCTTCTCAGCTATTAATTGGAATGTTTTACTTATGATTCTAGGGACCAGTGGGCTAGTAATATTTTTTTCGGAATCTAAAATGCCCGCCTTTCTTGGGGAAAAAGTTATTGACAAGGCCCCTGATTTTAGATGGGCTGTTGTTTTTCTTGCTCTTTTAGCTGGGGGTATTAGCGCCTTACTAGAAAACGTCTCTACTTTACTCATACTAACACCAGTAGCCTTAGCTATGGCTAAAAAACTAAAAACTTCTCCTGTCCCCCTCCTTATTACCATTGCCATTTCCTCTAACTTACAAGGAGCGGCTACTTTAATTGGCGATCCCACCTCCATTATGCTTGGCAATTATGCTAACCTCAATTTTTTACAATTTTTCTTCCTTAATCATAAACCCAGCATATTTTTTGCTATCGAACTGGGAGCAATTATGACGGCTATAGCCATCTTCTACCTATTTCGCAAAGAAAAACAGCCCATTACCAGCGAAGAACATACTAAAGTAACTAACTTCTTTCCAACTATTATTCTTCTTTTAATGATTGTCTCTCTAGTTGGTGTATCTTTTATTAAAGAAAAACCGGCCCTCACTAATGGTTTTATTTGCTCCGGCTTTTTTCTCTTAGCAGCTTTTAGGGAACTAATAATAAAGCATAATTTATCCCCCAAAAAAATTATCAAAAACTTAAACTGGGAAACCTTGGTTCTTTTATCTTTTATTTTCATTATTATTGGCGCTATTGTTAAAGTAGGGTTAATTAGCGACATTGCTAGCCTTATTGCTAGAGCTGGTCAAGGTAAAATTTTTCTCCTTTATTCTGTCATTGTCTGGGGTTCGGTCCTAGCTTCAGCCTTTATTGATAACATTCCCTACGTGGCTACTATGCTGCCAGTAATTGATGCCCTAACAATGCAGCTAGGCGTAAGCCCTTATCTTTTTTATTTCGGCCTCCTCTCTGGAGCCACCTTAGGCGGCAATATTACCCCTATTGGCGCCTCTACCAATATCACTGCCCTTAATATTTTAAAAAAAGAAGGCTATACCGTCTCCTTTAAAGAATTCATAAAATATAGTCTCCCCTTTACTCTAGCCGCTGTCATCTCCGGCTATCTTTTCATCTGGTTTGTCTGGCATTAACTATTAAAATAAACTCACAGATCTTGGAATAAAGCCAACACTTCTTCGGCTGACAACGCTCGGTTATAAATACGAACTTCATCGATGAGACCATTAAACATATAGCCAGTTAAATTATAAGAAGCTCCAATCTTAATTGGTTGACCGAAAGATATTGCACCCAAAAATTCAGAATCTGGATTTCCATTTATGTACCATTTTGCAATGTTAGTTTGACTATTATAAACATAGACTATATGATTCCATTGCCCACGAGGAACTATATTTGTAGACAAGTGATTCCCTGCGCCCATCTGAGCTAACATTTTACCACCTGTGCTATATAAAAGTCTACGATAGCCACTGCCAGGGCCATCAATAAATGTATTATATCCAATTGATCCTATCAAACTGTCACCTGTCGCTTTTAACCATCCCTCTATAGTAAAACTTGAAAAACTTCCTAAATTTGGTAATTGAACATAATCATCTGTCCCATCAAAACTTAAGGCGCTATTAATTTTGCCAGGGACATAAACCGGGCCGCCAAAAAGATTACCATGATGATTATAGCCACTGCTGTCATAAGCAATATTACCGCTTGCTTCATCAAATTTCCACCACCCTATTAAATCTCTCACTAAACCATTAGGGCTATACGATAAAGGTCCAGCAGTATAACCGCTATTATTATTTTCTAATTCAAAATTAACCCGATAATCACTCTGGTTATGAAGAGAAAAGTAAGTATAATTTTCATTTTTCTTCGGACCAGCAGGAATCTTTTGTAAATATACATCAGCCCCACAGGTAGAAGAAATGCCTAAATCGCTAAGACATAAACCAGTAATGACACCATTATCGCTAAGCACTGGCGTCTCGGGATAAACCCCTTTAGTATCAAGATACATTTCTAAGGCCATGCCAATTTGCTTAACATCAGATAGTCTTCTGGCATCTCGAGCCTTACTTCGGGCGCTATTAAGAGCCACTACCGATAGCGTCGACAGGATGCCAATAATAGCTATAACTACTAATAATTCTACTAAAGTAAATGCTGAGGTACTAATTTTGGAATGGCGCAATACCATAATCTTCCATTAATTACTGGTTGGAGATTATTATATAAAAATATTCTAACAATACCCCTTATTTTAATAACTCCCTAATTTTTTTGCCAAATTCCTGAGCAGCTGCTGGACCATTGGCAGTAATAATTCGGCCATCAACTACTACGGCCTGATCAACATATTTCGCACCATTGTCTTCTAAAACCTGGATGGAACTTCTATCTTCAGGGCTAGACCAAACTGTGGCCTCTTTGTCTTTAAGCACACCAGCCTTAGCTAAAATGACAGGTGAGACGCAAATAGCGGCTAAAATTTTTCCTTGGCCTAAAGTAGATTGCGCTAATTGGTACGAATTATCATTATCTAAATTCTCTAAACTGCCAGGCCCACCAACAAAAATAACGGCATCAAAATCAGCTGGATTAACATCAGTTATAAGTAAATCAACATTTGCTTCTCGGCCACCCACTCCCCGGGCTACCCCAGCTTTATTAGAAGCAGTTTTAACTATTACCCCCTGCTCCTCTAAAATTGTCTTGGGCTCAAAATACTCTTCATCGCGAAAATTCTCACTAGCTACAACCATTACTACTTTTTTATTAGACACACTCACTGAGGTTGGCTGCTCCACCACTGGAGCAATGGATTGATTTTTATTCTTCTTGCTCTTTGGCCCTAAATAAAAATAAAGACCAATCGCCACCAGAAGAATAACCAGTATAACGATAGATGTTTTGCTCATAATTTTATCTTAATATTATTAAAATTCTATTGATATTATATAACCAATATTACCTTTCTTCAACTCTAATCTTTAAAAATTACCTTAATTATTATATAATATTATTAATGAAAGAGGCTTATCTTTATGAAAAATTAAAGAACCGTAATGTCCGCTGTCTAAATTGCAGCCACTATTGCCACTTGACTCCAGACCAAAAAGGTATTTGCGGTGTTCGACAAAATATTGACGGTAAACTCTATTCTTTAAATTATGGCCAAGTCGTAGCCTTAAATATTGACCCTATTGAAAAAAAACCGCTGTTTCATTTTCTCCCAAGCTCACTATCTTTATCTCTAGCAGCTGTAGGATGCAATTTTAAGTGTCTGGCCTGCCAAAACTGGGAAATCTCCCAAGCCGAAGAGTTAACTGCTAAAGTAAATTGGGGTGAAGACATTGCCCCTGAGGAAATAGTAAAAATTGCCTTAAAAAATAATATACCCTCCATCTCCTATACCTATACTGAACCAACGGTCTTTTTAGAGTACGCCCTAGATACCATGAAACTGGCTAAAGAAAAAGGCCTAAAAAATATCTGGGTGAGCAACGGCTATATGTCTCCTGAAGCGCTAGAATTAATCTCGCCCTATCTTGATGCTACTAATATTGATTTAAAAGGCTTCAACTTGGCATTTTACCGCAAAAACTGCAGCGCCACTCTAGAACCAGTTTTAAATAATCTAATAGCCATTAAAAAGAAAAAGATTTGGCTGGAAATAACTACCCTGGTTATTCCTGGACTTAATGATGATGAAGAATCTCTAAAAGGCATAGCTCAATTTATTGCCCAAAAATTAGGCCGCAACACCCCATGGCATATCTCTCAATTTTCTGGGACAATTTCCTGGAAACTCCAGCATATTGAAGATACGCCAGTAGAAACTTTAGAAAAAGCTTACCAGCTGGGACGACAAGCTGGTTTACACTATGTCTATATTGGCAATGTTTTTGGGGAAGAGCATAAAAATACTTATTGCCCTAAATGTGGCACATTAGTTATTGGGCGACAAGGCTACTATATTACTAGAAAAGATGTTGATGGACATTGTCCAAATTGTCATTATAATTTATATATCATTAACTAAATCATATGATTACTTTTGCTTGTCTATCCCCTCACGCCCCTATCTTCCTCCCAGAAGTCGGCAGCCCGGAAGATCGAGAACAGGTAAGAGATACAATAGATAGTTTGGAATCTTTAGGCGCTAGTCTTAAAAAAGCTAAGCCTGAGATAATTATTATCTCCTCACCTCATACCGACTGGGGTATTAATGTCCCCCTTTATTTTTTAGATCCGCCCGCCTCCTTTAAAGTGGCAGATTACCAAACCCCGGACGACATTATAATAGACACAACTCGCAAATCAATCATTTATCCCATTATAACTACTCTGGATTCGCCACGACAACATTATTGGTGGGGACAGGCACTATATAGTGACCTGCTAAAAAATTGCTCTCTAAATATTGCTTTAGTAGGCAGTGGTGATATGTCACATTGTCTTAAAATAGATGGGCCCTATGGTTTTCATCCTGATGGCCCCAAATATGATAAAACCTTGGCTGAAGCCCTAAAGAACAAAGACCTTGCCACTATTTTACAGTTAGACGAACTTTATCCTGAGGCTGGTGAATGTGGTCTTAGATCATTTTCTTTTATCTTAGGAATTCTTGAGGCTGCCGGACTAAACTACCAGCCAGAAACTTTATCTTATGAAGGCCCGTTTGGTGTTGGTTATTTAGTCGCTAATATTAAACTAAAATAATAATAATAATAACCATATGACTCCTTTAGCCAATTTAGCAAAACAAGCGGTCGAAACATATATCACGACCAAAAAAATTATTAAGCCCCCTAAAAACTTCCCTTCTACTTTCCTTAAAAAAAGAGCAGGTGTCTTTGTTACTATTGAGGAAAAAGACCAAGAACTTCGAGGCTGTATTGGCACCTATCTGCCAGTAAGAAATAATATAGCCGAAGAAACTATTTATAACGCTATAGCCGCCGCTACTGAAGATTATCGTTTTATGCCTATCCAAAAAAATGAATTGTCCAATCTTACCTATACTGTTTCCATTTTAGGTCAACCAGAACAAATCCTAGATATTTCGGATTTAAACCCTAAAAAATATGGAGTGATTGTCTCCACTCCTGACCGCCTCAAAACTGGTCTTCTTTTACCTGACCTTGCAGGAGTAGATACTGTAGAAAAACAAATTATGATTGCCTGCCAAAAAGCCGGCATTAATCTATCCCAAGAAAAAATCGTTCTCTACCGTTTTACCACAGAAAAATATCAATAAAAGCTTACCAGCTGCCCCCACCGCCACCACCTGAGCCCCCACCAGAACCGCCACCACCAGAAAATCCTCCACCACCATTTGTCCCTACTGCATTAATATTAAAAGCGAAATTTAAGGTATTATTAAATAAATTCAAATTATTAACCAAAACATTACTATTAAAAATAGTAATTGTGGGATCTTCATACCACCCCGGGATGGTATTATAAATAGTAGCAAATTTTTGGGCCCACTTATCCTCAACACCCAGCGCAATAGCATAGGGCAAAAATTTCTCAAATGTCTCCGGCTGCAGCTCTGGAGCATCTAGAAGTCGTAATTTATCTTTCTCTGTTAATTGTAAAAATTCCTTAAAACCCAAAATTTTCCCCAGCACCACTAAACCCTGTGGTGTTAATATGTCACCGTTAGAATTCATGATTATCTGAATTAAAAGCACAATGCAAATCAAAACTATGCAAGCAATAAAAACCGAAATTCCGCCCCTAAAAAACCCCCAGCATAAAACTACTAAAAAGAGAGAAAAAATAATAATATTGACCCACTTCGTTTTATTTTTTGAGTCTTTTTTAAAATATCCTTTCTTCTGTATACTTTTCTTTATAGCTTTTTCTATCTCTTTAATAGTTAATGATAAATCCGTATTTTCTTTTTTTAAATCACTCAGCTTAACACTATTGCGACCGGTAAATAAGAGTCTAAAGATGGCCCTATCTGCTGGATTTGTTAAAACAAAACCATTTTTTAATTTAATAAGCTCAAAATCTTTTTTATCAGGCAAAAATTTTATGGGTTTAACAGAATACTTAATTTTTAAATATCCTCTAACCGCTAAATCCATAATTACCGAAGAAATATCGGTAGGATCAACCCGACGATTTAAAATAGTACCAACTTCAATGGGCGATAAATCGTCCGGCGGATTATATTCAATGGTAACAGGCTGCTTCTTGAGCTGTCGAGGAATAACCGGCTTAGGCTTAATCCGGCTACTTGCTGTGCGCACCATCTTTACAAAGAGGAATGGGAATAAAATAATCAAAAAAAATGGAGCCAATATCACAAATAGCCAAAGAGGAAGTCTATTGGTGTCTGTCGTTGCAGGCTCGGAAGTCATATCTGTCTGTTGAGACGATGATGTCAAAGTAGGAATATAAGTATTTTGAATAAAACCCGATGGTAGGCCTAAAACCAAAGTTAAACCTTCGCCACTGTTTAAAATCTTGGTGGCTGCGTAGTTTACTGTTGTGCCATTTTGACTATAAACACAATCTTTATCTTGACTGCCTTGCGCCCCAACAAAACAATTCATTCTAACATTAGACGTCAAAGAATCTGGCAAGGTAACGACAGCACTGGCATTTTCAATAACCACCGGCCATTGATTACCAGTAACATTCCAATAAAGCTCATCATGGTCGCTAAAGGTCTGAATTACATTACTAACATAGTAGCTAATGTTATAAGTTTTAACTCCAGAAATAAGAACCTCGGGGTCACCAACTTGAATATGTAAAATATTGTCTGCAACGGAAGTAGTATAAGGATAGTGCTCACCTCTTTGATCAGTTACCCCTATAATTTGAATATTGATTTGAGGCCCATTATTGGAGATAAGCGGTATATCTCTAAAAATACCATGTTTTTTATTAGAGCCAAAATCATAGGTAATATTTTCTGTTACCTCTATGGTTCCGTCTTGGCGAATATCAATGTGGGATTGAAAGTTCTTGATAGATTCGGTCGCCGCATACGTCCAAGATGGATAGATAAAATTACTGCATAATAAAACTACCACCCCAATAATGCCTCGGCGGACAACCTTCTGAATTATTTGGCCCATATCCTTACTAAAAAGTGACGGCTACAGTATCTTTTTCACCAACCTCGGCACCAAAGAATTCCTTAGGCTTAAAATTAAACATCTTAGCAACTAAACTGGCAGGAAAAATCTGGATAGCATTATTAAATTCACGGACTGCTGCATTATAATAACGCCGCGCAGACTGAATATCATTTTCTAAATTAGCCAATTGTTCTTGGAGATTTCTAAAATTCTCTGAAGCTTTAAGATCAGGATAATCCTCGGCTAAAGCTAAAAATTTTTGAATAGCGCTAGACAGCTCATCTTCAGCTTTGGCTCTACTGGCAATACCGTTATCATTCATTGCTCTGGCTCGCGCCTCAGTAATATCTTCTAAAACGGACGCCTCGTAATCCTTATAGCCCTTTACTGTTGCCACTAAATTAGGCACCAAATCATAACGTCTTTTAAGTTGAACATCAATATCAGACCAGGCATTTTTTACCCGGTTTATCTTCTTAACTAGTGCATTAAAAACCCCAATAATCCATAGAACCAAAATTACCACCACCCCAAGTAAAATCCATAGAAAAGTCATATGTTTGCTATGTTAAATTAAAATAAATAATTTCACATTATTTAATATAGTCATTATATCATACTCTGAAACAAAACCATACCAAACATATAATTTCAAGAAAAAATTGCTCTCTATCGTTTTACAACAGAAAAATATCAATAACAAGTCTGCCACAAATAACGACGTGGCTTCATTTCTGATTTTTTACCATTAAAAAATTATTTTTCAATTTTAATTGCTGACGATAAAAATTCATCTCGAATTGATATTCCTCGGGTTTTGTTTCTTGAAAATAACCACCCTGAATATCCATCATAGCCATAATAACTAAACCTATAATAAAATCGGATTTCTGGCTGGCTAATTCATTAAACTGTTTCTCTAAATTATGGTTATCTCTAACCACTATCGAATGTAAATAAGAATGATACTTCACAATATTTAAAATATATCTTCTTTCAGCTAACCCAAGATTAAATCTAGCTAAAATCTTCTTAGCTTTGACTACGCTAACCTTCTCGTGAAGCGGACAAAGTGATGATCCATCGTCATAATTAGTTAGGGTTTCCTTTTTCCCTAGATCATGAAATAAAATAGCTAAAAAAATTAAATCTTTAATTTGATGCTTGTCTATCTTTTGGTCTAAATAGGAAGTTACCGGCCCCTTAGCTTTAGCTAAATAGGTTTCATAATTTTGAAGCACTCTTAAGGTATGATCCAAAAACAGATTCATGATTATGCCAATAGTTATTTTCAATAACCTTACTTAATTCATAAATCTCCGGCAATTCTTCCTTAAGATCACCGGTTTTGAGTTTTTTAATTGATATATCATTAATTTCCATAAAAGCATGGTGACACTTATTGCCACGAGTGTCAAAAAATGTCTTTTATTATTATCACCCAAATAAGCTAGATACTTTTTACATCAATTTAGGATAATAATTTAAAATGGTCATGACTACACCAAGAATTATAAAAATAACACCAATGGCTTTCCCTAGGGTCTCCTCATTGACTCTATTGGCAAATTTAGCGCTAACTATTCCACTGCCAGCGGCACTTACTCCTAAAACTAAGCCAGCAACTGGCTGGATACTGCCATGAAGCGCATAACCCACAGCACCAGAAGCTGCAGTAATAGCCATAATTAAAGCTGAGGTGCCAATAGCTAAATGCATAGGAAAACGTAAAATAAAAATTAAGGCCAAAAGAATCATACCACCACCCCCCGCCCCTAAAACTCCAGTCATAAGACCAATGCCTACTCCCAAAATTAAGGCAGTTAATATCCGTTGAGTTGGCGTAGCAAACTTAACCCTCCTCTTAGACATCTTAACCATTGAAGCAGTGTTCAAACCTTTCTTCCAAATTAATACCCCCATAATTATTAAAAAAATACCAAAAGCACTGCTAAGCCCTATCCCGGAAACCTGAGAGGCTAAAGACGCCCCTGCCTGAGCCCCCAACATGGAACCTATAGCTATCCAGATACCGGATTTCATATCTATATTTCCATGTTTTTTATAGACATAAGCAATCGCCAGAGGTGCTATAACATCAACCATCAAACTAGTCCCAATGGCATCATGAATAGAAAAATGCAAAAGCATAGTAGTAAGCGGCACTACTACCATTACCCCCGAAGCTCCAGTAAGGCCAGTCACCAGGCCAGTGAAAATACCAATGAATAGCATGATCATAACAAAACTAAGACTCATGGTTTTATCTTTAAAAAATAAAAAGGTAATAAAAAATTGCTTATCCAGCAATTTTGGAATTCTACTAAGAATATAATATCTAACAGGCTATATGTCAATGAAATTAGTTAGTCTACTCCATATTATATTGGCCAAGTGCCAGTAATTACTCAATAATAACTTCTCCATCTCTAATGGCCTTAAATAAAATTTTATTATCTATTAAATAACGTATGGTCTTATCAACATTTTTAGACTCAGGATATTTTGATTTATAATGTGGTACTATGACATAATTAATTATACCCAATCCCTCCCAGACGATTTTTGTCTTGCTACCATAAGGTCTAACATTTATGTCATCAACTAGCTCCATTCCTCTTAATGTCGGTCCCAATACACAAACACCGGCGCTATAGCCACCATATAATATTGGATAATTACTGGAGGCCCATTTTTTTAAAATATTGTCTAGGCCGCTTAATTTCATAGCCTGCCTTAAAACAAAGGCATTACCTCCTCTTACCCATATTACCCCAAAATTGGTTAATTTTTTAGCTAGTAAATCTTGTTGATTAAAGTAAGACCGTAAATCCAAGACTTCCGGCTCTAAACCAATGGCTTCAAGTTGCTTTAAGCCATCTTGTTCACTTTGCCTTCTATGTTCTAGATCATTAGAAAAATCCAAGGCATTAGAAATATAGGCCACCCGATGATTACCTATGGGAATTAATCTTTTCAACTGGCCAATCTCATCACCTAATTTATATGATGATAAATAAAATTTCATATTAACTAAATAAATACATAATCTTAGATTATCGGCTATCTAACATTATTCAAGCTGGAGCTAAAATCTTTGAGATAGGCCTTAATTCTTTCTCGATCTTCATTGGCTTTCTCACCCTTAAAATATATCTCAATAAAATCTACCCGACAATCTTTAGCATAAAATGCATAAATAATACGTATTCCACTCTTAGCGCCTCGGCCCCTGAGGGCCTTGCAGGCAAATTTTTTAATTTTAAAAACTTGTCCTGAGGTCATACTAAAACCTTGAATAGGAACAATACTCTGGTTATCTATATGCCTAACATGATATAACTCTATGGCATTACGTTTAGCAGTTTCTAAATCCTCCTCCAGTGTCCTATATTTTTTGAGAAGCTTCTTAAGGTCTTTTTGAAACAATTTTGTTTCATTATATTTAATTATCATCGGTGTCATCATAAGTTCGTACTGATGTTATGGGGGTACGATAAAACACCGATTCATAATCAATCAGCTTACCGTCTTCTGCGCTAATCCAGGGTACATCTTGATGTGATAAATAAGTAAGTTGAGTGGCATTTAAATCAGAAAGTCGCTGCAGTTCCCAGTCAATATGCTCCTTTTCTCGACCATTCAACACAGTTAAGTCAGGCTCGATGGCTGGGTTAATTAAATACTTGGTTTGAGAGTGTTGATAAAATTTGCTTTTTATAATTTCTATCTCATTCTTTCTTACCATCTCTTTGGCAAAATCATCAAATAATTGTGGCGTCGGACCATACTGATTTTTTATATATGCTAATCCCATCAGTTGATCTTCATATTTCTCGTAATAGTCAAGGTCAATAAAATAAAGTAATTTATATAAAACAGTCTTGCCGGCATTGGGCTTACCTCTAACCTTTTTTATAATATAAAGTAAAACCTGATGGAATTTGTCTATTTTTTCTTGAGGCACGCTAATTCTAATTTCTGGCTCCGGGCTACTAATCTGTTTTTTAGCTTTTTCAACATTAAGAACTACCCTTGGTCCTTCTTGACCCCGTAAAAACATGTCTAACGGAATATTAAAAATGCCTGCCAACTTTTGAGCTTGACGAATAGTTAAATCTCGTTCCCCCCTTTCAATCTGAACATAAGTTGGCCGCGAAATACCAAGTTCTGACGCTAAAAATTCCTGTGTCAAATTATTCTTTTGCCGTAGTTGATATATAAATTGAGCAAGCATAATTTTGGCATCTATTCTTATAATTCTATGACTATAATAAGTATTATAAATGATGTAAAATTATTTGTCAAGAGTAATGTAAAAAAATTATACAAACTGCTACACCACAAATTGACTATTATACAAAGAGGCATAAAATCCATTTTGGGCCAATAATTGTTTATGTGTCCCCTGCTCCACAATGTGGCCATCACGCATCACTAAAATTAAATCAGCATTGCGAATAGTTGACAGCCGATGAGCAATAATAAAGCTAGTCCGGCCTTCCATCATTTTATCCATAGCCGCCTGAATCAAGGCTTCAGTACGAGTATCTACAGAACTGGTAGCTTCATCTAAAATAAGCATGGGGGCATTAGCTAAAATAGCCCGCGCTATAGTTAAAAGTTGTTTCTCGCCTTGAGAAATGTTATCTGCTTCCTCGCTAATCTCCATCTGGTAATCTCCAGGCAAAGTATGAATAAAGTGGTCAGCATAAGCTGCTTGCGCCGCTTTAACTACTTCTTCGTGAGAAACATTGTCTTTTCCATAAGCAATATTTTCTTCAATCGTGCCGCTAAAAAGCCAAGTATCCTGAAGTACCATCCCAAAAAGTTTTCTTAAATCTGACCTCCTTAAATCTCTAATATCTACACCGTCAATTTTAATAGCACCACTATCAACCTCATAAAAACGCATTAACAAATTAACCATAGTAGTTTTGCCGGCACCAGTTGGTCCGACAATCGCTATTTTTTGCCCTGGTTTAATACTGGCACTGAAATTATTAATAATTATCTTTTCGGGAGTATAGCCAAACACCACATTCACAAAATCAACAGCACCTTTTACTGTCTTAAGCTCTTTGGGTTGAGCCGGATCTGGAAGTTCCTCCTCTTCTTCTAAAAATTCAAAGACTCTTTCGGCGGCTGCGGCCGTAGATTGAAAAACATTAGCAATGCTAGCCGTCTGAATAATAGGACGATTAAATTGGTTAAGGTATTGAATAAAAGCCTGAATACTACCAATAGTCATTTTGCCGCGAATAGCGAACCATCCGCCGAGCACCGACACGGCAACAAATCCAGCATTATCCAAAAAATTCATTATGGGATGTAGAAGACCAGAAAAAAATTGAGACTTCCAGGCGTTATTATAAAGTTCATTATTAATTTTACGAAAAGTGCTGATGGATTTCTGCTCCCCATTAAAAGCTTTAACAATAGTATGACCAGAAAACATTTCTTCTACATGACCATTAATTTCCCCTAATGATACTTGATGATTAAAAAAATACTTTTGTGATTTTTTAATAATAAATCGCGCCAATAAAAAGCCAAGCGGCAAAATAATCACGGCGACTAAGGTCAACTGCCAGCTAAGAATAATCATCATTATGAGAATACCGACAATAGTAGTCACAGCGGTCACCACTTGCGTTAAACTCTGATTAAAACTATGGCTAACGGTATCAACATCATTGGTTACCCGGCTTAAGATATCTCCATGGCTTTGGGTATCAAAATAGCGTAACGGCAGCCGATTAATTTTTAAAGCAATACTTTTTCTTAGATTATAAGTAACTTTTTGGGTAATCCCCGTCATAATCCAACCCTGGAGATAGCTACATAAGGCGCCAATCAAATAAAGACCAACCAAAATTGTTATTAAGTGAAGAATAGCGGAAAAATCAATACCCCCCTGGGTTATATTCTTAATACCAACAACAATTTCATTAGTAATATCGCCCAATATCTTAGGGCTAATAATAGTAAAAACAGTACTGGCCATGGCTAAAATTAGAACCACAATAATGGAGACGTAGTAAGGCTTTAGATATTTTATAAGCTTGCGCATGGTACCCTTAAAATCCTTGGGTTTTTCCACCAGACCCCGCATTCCTCCGCCATGCCGACGACCTAAACCTAAACCACCGATCCGTGGTCCTCTGGGAGGTAAAGTAAAAGTAGTAGGATTATTTAATTTTTCTTTATCTTTAGACATAATAATTATCTCAGAACTCGAGCTAATTCTTCCGGGGCAAGCTGTGAAGCCGCAATTTCTTGATAAACCTTACAGGTCTTGAGTAAAGTTTCATGAGTCCCCTGCCCCACTATCTCTCCTTTGTCTATTACTACAATTTTGTCAGCATTCATAATAGTCGCAATACGCTGGGTAACAATTAAAACAGTCTTGCCTTGAGCTTCTTCTTTTAATGCATTCCTTAAGGCTTTATCGGTCTGAAAATCCAGGGCCGAAAAACTGTCATCAAAAAGATAAAGTTCAGGGTTCTTGGCTAAAGCCCGGGCAATAGCTAAACGTTGTTTCTGACCGCCAGAAAAATTAGTGCCAGCCTGAGCAATCGAGCTATCGAATTTTCCCTCTAATTCTTTAATAAATTCTAAAGCTTGGGCCGTAGCGGCAGCCCGAAAAATCTCTTCCTGGGTAGCATTAGGATTGCCGTAAGTGATATTATCTCTAATAGTACCAGAAAAAAGCATAGCTTTTTGCGATACATAACCAATTCGCGCCCGCAAATCTTTTTGTCTCATTGCCCGCACATCTACATCATCAACTAAAACTTGTCCCTCGGTCACCTCATAAAAACGAGGAATAAGGTTAATAATAGTTGATTTACCGCTGCCCGTACTGCCGACAAAAGCTGTTGTTTCGCCAGGCAAAGCCACAAAAGAAATATTATGAAGAACAGGCTCAGCGGCTCCCGGATAAGTAAAGGTAACATTTTTAAATTCTACCTTGCCACCCCGTCTATGAGCCCTCACTGGATTAGTTGGATCTTTAATTTGAATTTCAGTTTCCAGTACTTCAGCAATCCTATTAGCCGAAACAGCAGCACGAGGCAGACTAATAAAAACAATAGAAATCATTAAAAAGGCCGATACTGCCTGCATGGAATATTGTAAGAAAGCCAACATACTGCCAACCTGCAAATCACCAGCCCCAATATGATGCGCCCCCAGCCAAACAATAGCAATCATCATAAAATTCATAATAAGCATCATGACTGGTTGAATAATAACCATTAAGCGGTTAACCAAAAGATGAAGCCGTGTTAAATCTTGATTAACTTTATCAAATTTCTGACTTTCGTAGTCTTCTTTGCCAAAAGCCTTAATAACCCTTAAGCCAGTAAGAATTTCTCGGGTAACTAAATTTAATTTATCTACTAATTTTTGCAGTTTAGTAAACTTAGGAACAACTATCTGGAAAAGCACTATTACTATGGCAATTAAAGCCACTACTGCTACCGCCATAATCCAGGTCATTGACGGCGCTAAATGATAAGCCTTAAAAGTCGACAGTATCCCCATTAAAGGAGCCAGTAAAGCAATACGGCAAATCATTATAAAAACCATCTGGATCTGCTGGACATCATTAGTACTGCGAGTAATAAGCGAAGCAGTGGAAAATTTATTAAACTCAACTAGAGAAAAATCTTCTATCTTGGTAAAAATCATGGTGCGCAAATCTCGAGCAAATCCCGTACCAATACGGGAGGATAAATAACCCACTCCCACCGTGGCTAAACCACCGCCAATAGCAATGAGAATCATAATTAAGCCGTTATGAAAAATTACGCCGGTATTTTGACCGAGTATGCCCTGGTTTATGATTCTGGCCATATAGTCCGGCAAAGCCAAGGTGGCCGAAGCCTGACAATATATTAAAAGAGCTAGCAAAAGCAGGGGCCAGATATATGGAGTAAGATATTTTAAGAGCTTTGTCATGTAAGTTTAATAAAAAAATCTTCTCTAACTCAGTTATACTAACCAATAGAGATGTAGAAATGTCTTCACAATTTCTATCTTAGATTGTATCAGTTCGCCTTATTTTGGACAAGTACCTAACCAAGCCTCATGGTCACTGTTTTATAGTATTTTTATCTTTCTTGGAAAACAGCGACAGTTAAGATAATCAGAAACTGACTGGACTACCAGATTCCAAAAAGACAGCTCGTGATTCATTAAGTAATGCTAAATAATTTAGGGAAGTCAGTGCCAATCTCGTCAACTCCCATTACTGTTAACTTATCGCCCAACTCTTTATTATTAACCTGATAAGCATAGACTGTCTTGCCTAAACTATGTCCCTGTTTAACAAATTCTTCAGTTATTATTTCAGCATATGGTGCCAAAAAATCCAGAGGGATGTTTTCAGCCAAATGCCAAATATCAGCCATTGTTTCATCAGTCCAAAACAACAAACCAACTGGCAGTTTAGGATTGAGCTCCTTTATTTCCGCCAATAAGCTGGGTTGAAAAGAAGTGATAACCACCTGATCTTCAACACCATTGCGGGCAATTAATTCGCTAACTAATTCGGGCGTACCAATAGCTTTTAATTCAATCTGCAAACTAATCCGGCCCCGACAAATATCGACAACATCTTGCAGGGTTGGTATGTACCCGCCACCAACACACTTTAGTCTCCGCAGTTCTATTAATCACTAACCAGTCCAGTGCCATCAGTCAATCGGGATACTTCTTTATCATGAATAACGACCAATTGCTTATCCTTGGTAAGCCGAACATCCAATTCGGTTCGGTCGCAGCCGATGTCAATAGCCAACTTAAATGAGGCCAGCGTATTTTCCGGCGCATAACCAGCCGCTCCTCGATGTCCGACAATTAAAGGCATATAATATACTATTACTCTTTATTTGAATAAAAACCAAAATACATTAAAGTCGGCTTAATATTCGGAGCTAAATTGTTTTCATCTAAATCACTGATGTCAAGCCAGCGCCAATCCCCAATGTCTTGACCGGGAATTATTTCACCATTTCTGCGGGCCAAAAAATGAACTAATATAACACTAACATTAACTCCATCAACTTCTTTTTCAGTATAAAAGAAATAAGGAGCATCCGCAGATATCTCTATCTGCAGACCCATTTCTTCTTTGGCTTCCCTAATGGCAACAGCCTTCAAGTCGGTTTCATGGTCTTCGGCCTTGCCGCCACAGAATTTCCAAAAATTATCCTTACCATGTTTAACCAACAAAACTTTATCACCCTCCACAATAACCGGCCCGGCCGCAATAATTATTTTGGACATATTATAAATCAATTTAAAATAAAGTTGGTCAGAAATAGTTTTTTCTATAAAATCTAACGCCGAAAGCATTTCAATATTAATTGCCTGCTCTCGGACTTCAGCTAAATTCATCCACTCGGCGGCCTAAAATTCTTCGGCCGATTTCTCTGACAAGAGTCTCTCACAAAATTTCGCCTTCTTCAATATGACCGCCATTAAACATGGTCTACTGGATCTTCTGATCTAGTCAATCTTCCAGCCACAATTTTTGTTTAAATAGGGCCACCACTGACCCATGAAAATGGCTATCTAGCAATTTCTTTAACTCTAGCTCTAGGTGGTTAGTCACATAACGGATGAAATAAACTAAATTAATTCTTACTTTTGGCATGAACATTAGATATATGGGCTTGGACATTTTCTAAAACTCAGCAAAAATTCTCTTCTCGGAAGAAACTATTCTGACCTTCCCGCCATATGGAAGACATATCTGAGGGTCAGTATGCCCAAAATCTATATTTTGAATAACTGGAACAGTAGGATTGTATTTTCTTATAATTGCTAAAGTTGTATCTCGTTGTTCTTTTTTATATTTCGCCTTTTCTTCTGATGATTTTTGTTTATCAAATTCCCAGGCTTTTGGTCGACCAACAAGGACGCCTCTCACCTTTTTAAGAATGCCCCGCTCTCCAAGCGCTCGGTAAACTCTTGCCACATAATCGCTTGATGGGATTTCTTCAGAGGTCTCGGTAAAAAGAACTATATTTTTAAATTCATCAAGTGTGGGTATTGATACTCCGTGTCTAAGCAATTCATCAATTGACTCCAGGCACCCACCCCAGGTGACCCCTTCTGTATCATTATCGCCATTCCAATACCACCCCTCATTTTTTTCATATATCCGCGCTTGATCCAACGTGGAAACATTATCCCAGGGCAATCCAATATCGTTGTAAATATTGCTTGGTCTTAGCTCAAATTCGCCACTATTAAATAGCGCATATTTTAAATATTTAACAGTATATTCATCCATTCTTTTTTGCATACCAAATTGAGTAAACAGAGAGGCTCCATAAAAAGATGGAATCCCGTTTAACCAAAGAAAATTTGCAAAATGTGTATTATCACTAAAACCGAAGAATGGTTTTGGATTATTTATGAATGGCTCTGGGGGTAGATCCTTAATGTATGTTATTTGATCGTCTCCCCCAAGTGAGGCAATTACTGCTTTTATGTCACTTCAATTAAAACTGTCAATCAAATCTTTTGATCTTTCTTCCGCGGAAGCTCCTATCTTTGATGTGGCAGAAAACTCTACGGGCTCTAAGCCGAAAACGTCTCGGACCCTCTGAAGGGCTAGATTATATAAATGAGGCCATTTTCCTGGAGCGGCAAAAGAAGGCGAGACAATCGCCACTTTATCACCAATATGTAATTTGGTTAAATTTAGAAAGTTCATACACTTAGATACAATAATTTAAGTACGCTAGCTGACTCTAATCTTTACTATACCGCTGGCGCACTTTATCATTATATAGTTTTTGTCCATAAAAGTAATAAAAAAAACCCTTATCCAATCTTAACAGAAATAACCATATTCTGCCAGGATTATTTTGACGGGTCTTGGAGCATAGTTGGAATTTTTTTAGAAGAAAAAACCGCTGGGCGAACCATATGGCTAGGTTAAAAAATCGTTTTTAGTCTCACTAGTCCTCTTTTGAACAAGTTATTGCTCCTGCATTAGAGGCTAAATATCAAGGGTTAGAACCAACAAAAATGCCAATAAATAAAACACGAACAGAGGCTTCAACCCCTGTTCGTACATGCTGGCTCGCCCTTCTTAACGACTTTCGACATTTGGACTATGTCAAAAACATAAATATCCGACGGTGGTTTTGGATCAAACAAAAGAACTCTTGGCCAAGTAAGAGAATTTATAACCAAAAAATTACCAGCTAGTTGCCCCTGTGGCGAGCTTTGTGTCTGAAGTAGATATTGAGACCCCTTGCGACCATAGCCACCGGTTTGACAAATTTTAAAGGTTTGGGACGATTTGCTTAATTTTCCAAAAGTTAAACAAATATGACTCCGCTGGGCTTGTTTCCCGGGCAAGCGTATGTTGTTGCTTACTATGGAGAAGATGTCATTGGGACGGTCCTCAGAACTGCTGAAAACATAAGAATGCCACATCGACATGGATCATTTAATCCGCTTTTCTCACTTCCGGAACCTAAAGCCAAGATAAAAACAAGCAATAAAGAATCATATCCGAATTTTCGCCGGTGCTTAGATTTCGCTGACCAGCTTTATGGACGATGACGATATCAGGTTTGCTGAGGATAATCGAAAACTCGGGCAATCTATCTCAAGATGTTCGAGGACATGGAACAGGCTCAAAAGGAAATGCAAGGGCTTGAGATTTTAAATAACTAGTTTTATACCGCATTAGCATCTCCTTTGTTCTTGATTTTCTGCTTGATGTCCATTAATCACATCCTCCAAACACCAAAACATATTACTGCCCTTATCAATCAATGAATTAATTAGATATGTAACTTTTTGCTTCTCAGAATCATCGCCATTATTATAAATAACTTCAAGAGATTGTTTGATTTCATTATCTAAACTAAACATAGGTACTCGACGATTCGGATTTAGATTGCCATTTGAGTCTAGTAAAAAATTAGAAATTATTTCCAGGGTCCGGTGGCCATTTTTATTAGCGAATATCGGCAAGCGTTTCATCAATCCATAATCCCAATCTAGATTGCCATTTGATTTTTTAAGAGTTAAGGCGATTTTTTCAATTACAACTTGCTCGTCTAAGACTTCCTTGTCTGGATTTATCCAAAAGCCAAACCCGGCCAAAACTTCAGGCTCTGATATATTTTCTAACGCCCAGCCCCAAAACTTAATTAGTTTGTCTTTGCTAACCTTATTATCTTCTAACCATTTATCTCCAGCCTGGTCTCTAGTTAAACAACTTCTACCAATAAAAGATACAAACTCTTGATGCCTTTTTATGTTCGGAGTGCTCCAAAATTTAATAAATAATTGATTGTCAAATTCTAACCCAAGATGTGCAAATGCAAGTGCGATATGAATCGCCAAAGACTCATCTAAATCTTTTGAATATTTTCTTTCTGTATAAATTTGAGGATCTAGGTTTATTGCGTGTTCATAGTACCCACTTAAAGCAACAAAGAGTTGGTCGTAAAGAGTATTAGAAAGATAACCTTCCCAGCTGGCAAGGTAAATATCTTTTTTGTCGATTTCGTCTTTCGGAAATATCTCTGGCAAAAGTCCTGTAATAAAATCCTTATCACGAAAATAGAAAGAAGCTAAATAACGTCCAACAACAAAACGGACTGCCAAAGAGTCGTCCTTCAATACCTGTTTATATAATGTTTTTACATCATCGGCCAAATTTTTACCATCACCTTCAGTAAATACAACAAATGCTTCATAGGCACGACCACGAACAGAATTAATCGCTATATGATAAAGTTCACCATATTCGGGTTTTTCGTATTCTTTTGTCGGGCTATCTTTAATAGTAAAAAGATAGGAGATCAGATTTTTTAGTAATTCTCGATGTTGCTTGAATATCTCTTCACGTTTTTCTTTGTCTTCCAAAATAAAAAGTAAAATATCAGTTGCTACTTTATGAACGTCTATCCAATCGGCCAGCCATGAGTTATCTGCCTTTCGTCTAAATGCCTTATCCTTTCCACTATCTTCAATCTTTTTAAAAAATTCAAGTAACTGTGTAATTTGAGAGATACCTAGGGTTTGTTTATTGCGAAGCATTTCTTCAATACCCCTAAGAAGAGAATATACATAGCTAGAATGGATCAAATTTCGCTCAAAAAATAAATTAATTTTATTGAGATATTCATTAGTTCTCTTTTTTACATTTTCCTTGATGGCATCGCCAAGACCCTCGACATCTCTAGGATTTAAGAAGTCATCATTTTTAAACTGTTCATTGAGTTTCTCTGGTGTCCAATTTGATTTTAAATTCTCAATTATTTGATCAATTGTAAAATCGTCCAGATTTACGGGTGATCTGTGGTTAACAAATCCAGCTCTTCCCATTTTTACGAGTGGTTCTGGTTCGTATTTTGGATCTGGTCTATTACCAAAAAATTTTTCGCAATCAACTTTTTCATTCTCAGTCAGTAGATCTTGGGGTATAGATGATAGAATCTCCCGCCCAGTACGTTTTATCCCAGCCTTATCTGGATCTTTTTGTGCTTTTTGAAAGAAATAAGAAATAACATTTTTTACGTACTCATGTCGGTCAGTGTCAGACAGAAAAGGAAAGGCAATCTTGAGAGCTTTTTTATATTCCGTTCCACCCTCAATTTCGTAATAATTTGCAACTGAAAAAAGTTTGAAGAAAGCGTCTCTAAGTTCATTTTTAAATGTCTCCGGACACTGTGCTAATGCAAAAAGCCTCAATCGCCACACTGAATGACACGAGGGTATGCTATCTATATATCCAAACATTCTTCTTGCCTCATCGATATTGGTGCATTTTTTACCAAAAGTTGACTCAATTAACTTTTTAATTGTTGCCGTAAGGTTTATTATATCTTTCTGATAAGAATAGCTTCGTTTATCTTCGATCTCAAGCGTAAACATATCGACATCATATAGGGTAAATAAATCAGTATAATCAAACACCCCTGCTTCATCCGGTTCTGCCAACTTAACTATCTCGGCTAATATGCCAGTAGTAATCTGGAGAGCTTTTTCCTTGTAAGAATCTGATATGTTAGCTAAAGCCTCAAAAATTCCTGACGCATCAAGATCACTGACATAGAATGGGTCATCCATGCTAAAGCCAGTTTTATTCTCTGATAATTCGGCCTTACTCTTAACAATAAGAATAGCTTGGGCTAATTCCAAAATCGCATCACTTTCTTTTGCTTCAACCAATTTCTTTACAATCCTATCAAACTCATATCCACTCTTACGGAAAGCTCGCATAGCATAGACCCATCTCTCGTCACGAATTTTGGAAGTTATTAACTTAATCTGTTCCGCAGGTAGGGCTGTTATAATCCGCAAAAATCTATTGACGACTTCTGGATTTAAATTGTCTTCTCTGGTGGCCGTGCTCTTGTTAAGCATAATGTCAGTAACTTTTGTCGGATTCTTTTCAGCCATCCGAGTTAAATAATCAAGTTCAGGCAAGTTATAAGATATGCATGTAAGATCTTCAGATTTGTTTTTGATTTCATCAAGAAAATTATTCTGCCATAGCCAATCAATGTAAGCATCGTTAGCTTGAGAAAAAAAATATCTCTTAGCGTCATAAGTTAAAGAGAATAACAAACGAAGGTAAGAGGCATCATTATTATTTTCTTTTATAAACGAATCAATTTTTTCGTGGATTTTTAGCGGATCGGGAGACGATGCTTTTAATGTATTTTCAAACACCAAGATCAGATTATTATAATCACGAGCACTGGGAAAAGTTTTCTCATCAACATTTATATTAAGCTCTTTAAAAATTTTTATTGTATCTTCTCTGCTTTTCTTTTCTGCAAAATGATGGCTAATCTTTGTAAATGCTAAATGTGTTTTATATAGGATGTTGGCAATTTCATAAGCCTTTTTCTGCTCATGTAAAACCTGTAAAACACTTCCGATTTTTTCTTTCTTCGTTTGGGAATTGTTTACAGCTCCATTTTTAGTTCCTCCTAACCAATAAAAGACTTCACGGTATGAATGAGCTGATTGTGCCATCCAATCCGGATTTGATTCGGCATTACGAACAGCCGCCAGTGCACCCCTTATCAAATCCGATGGCAAAACTCCATCAGAGCATATTCCCCCTTTTTCGTTTAAGTGATCTAAATAATTACAAATCCGCTCTTGATTTGGTTCGAGCTTAAACGGTTTATCAATTTCGATTTTTAAGCCATCATTTTCCATAATTAATATAATCCTTATTGCACTTTCTGAAACACAAAAAGATGTTCGTGCATTATTAGCAAGAAATTGGATGCTTTAGATTTTTCGACCCAAAAACTAGTAGCCTTACAATTAAACTGACACTTTATAATATCTTCCTTGAGAAGTAGCCCGGATTTCAAAAATCGGTCCATAACTTTATAAGCAAGGGGTTGATACATCTTATTTCTTCTTGTATCTCCCATCAAAATTGCACAAAATTTACCCGGTTTTAATACCCGATAAAATTCTTTGGCTACTTTCTCCATTTCATTACAGAAAGCCTCAATATCATGAATATTTGAAAGATCGTCTACAAGTTTCCCTTTGCTGTATTTAATAATATCTACATAAGGAGGATGCGTGAGGACAAAATCAATGGAGTTATCTTTTATTTTTTCTAAATGGCGGGAGTCCCACTTAAAACCCCTTTGCCAAGCCTTATTATTCACCTCAAATTCAAGAGCTTTCTTTGTGCGGTCCAATGCTTGCTGATTCACATCAGAATAAATAATATTTCTGTTTAAAATTTTAGCTTCAATAGCAGTAGTGCCTCCGCCGATCATTGAATCAAGTAAAATATCACCCTCCTTTGAGTATCGGAGGATAAGATTACGAACAACCTCTGGCGACCAATTACCCCTCCAATTAGAAGTGTGTGTTGCCCAATTACCTCTACGGCGGAAAGCCCATACTGTCGTACATTCAAGCTCAAACTCGTCTGGGTGTAATTTGAGTTCTGTAGCTTTTTTCTGCACCATAATATTTTACCATTTAAGCTCGTTCAATATGCCGGCTTCAAGCATGTTTAGATTAAAGATATACTTATTATGATTATATGTTTCTTCCAGTGGCCTCTGGGCAGTATGCCACCCTAAACCATCTGTAATCCAAATAAAATCAATATTTTGTTTTTTTAGCTCATCATAAAGACTCTTAAACTCACCGCAAACCGCTTTTAGTTTTGACCCTCCACCATTATAAAAATTAGTTTCAAAAAGTTTTATCTTTTTATTCTCTGTATTATAAACAGCAAAATCAAAACTTCTTTCCGATTTGTCTACTTTAATATCAACACCCCATTTACTTTTAATGCTCGTAGCTCGGGCTTGCGCTAAACACTCATAACCATTGCTTTTACAAAATTCCGATATAAAAGCACCGACAATCTCCTCCATCAAAGTTCCTCCACGATTCTTTCGACCATTACTGTCTAAACCAACTTCAACACCTATAACATAATCAACCAAATTTTTGATTTTGTCTTTTTTAAATAATTGAATAAGTCCGGATTTTTCTAAAAACTTAAAATATTTGTCTGGGTTTTGGTCTCTCCCAGAAAAATCAAAAAACTCAGAATTTTTGGTAACCTTATCAAAAACTTCCAGTGTATTTTCTCTAACAGCCAATAGCACAGGCAAGGCCTCAACAATATCGGGGTTGGTTTTGTATAACTTTTTGAATTCTTCCTTTAAATTTTCTTTACCAAGTAGATAATTTAGTTTGTTTAAAGCAATTTCTAAATCCGAGCTATTCGCAAAAACTTTTTTCCAATTTACAAAATAATCCCAAGTTTTAATTGAGCTCTTGAATGTAGTTATTAATGTATTAAAATCTTTTTTCATATTTTCAATAGTTAGTGACTAAAACCTCCGTTATCTTACCACGACCCGACCCTTTAGAGTTTATGGCTCGGCCAGCATAAACTTTGGTGATTCGTACGCCATTTATACCGGAGTAAATTTTATTAATAAATGGTGTATCAGAATTAGACAGCATAACGAAACATCCCCTATTATGTAATTCAACAAAAACATCTCTTAATTCAATCTGTTCCTTATCTAAGAAGGACTCAGAAGTATAAGATGTAAATGAAGCGGTTTTGCTAACCGGATAATATGGCGGGTCAAAATATATATAATCTCCTTTCTTTGCCTTTTTAAGAACCTCTTTGTAGTCCTGATGTTTGATTTCCACACCGCTTAAAGCATTTGAAACATTCCTAAGGTTTTGTTCGTCACAAATTTGTGGATTTGAATATTTACCAAATGGCACATTAAATTTGCCTTGACTGTTAACACGATAAAGGCCATTGAAGCAAGTTCGATTCAGATAAATAAATCTTGAAGCGATTGCGATGTCGCTTAATTTATTCGTGTCTTGAGATCTCACTTTCAAAAAATATTCTTTATCGTTCTTGTGTTCTTTAAGAGAACGAATCAACTCATCAACATTATTTTTGATAACATTATAAGTAATAACCAACTCTCTATTTAGGTCTGATAAATATCCTCTCTCTGGGAGTAAGTCAAAAAAAACAGCACCACCACCAACAAATGGTTCAAAATAACTGTTTCTTGTTGGATCAAAGAATTCCGGTGGATAAAGTTTTGTCAGTCTAAACTGCTCTAACAATTGACGTTTACCACCAACCCACTTAAGGAATGGCTTCGGCTTCTCAGCAATAATTCGAGCTGAATCGTCAAGCAAATTTGATTTATCAGCTAACGAAAAAACTCTATATGCAAATATGTGATTAATGTCAAACGTTCTCTGTATTGTTTGTATGGCTTGTTTTGTGGTCATAAAAAATTATTTCTTTTTATTTTTAACGACCAAATTACTAGTATCTTCTAAAAATTTTTGCAAATCAAGCTCAGTAATTCGCCAACTGCCAATCTTTGATGCTTTAAGCTTGCCTGACTCAATATATCGATTCACTGAACGACTACTAACTCTCAAAATTTTGGCGGTTTCCTCAATGGTAAAAAGTTTATCTATCTTAGTATTCATAAAAGATGTATCTGTTTATAGGGTTATGCTTACATTTTATCGCTTATGAAATTCGTTGTCAAAAGTGGCGAATTTTGTCATGATACTCTTATAATAATCATTGATGAGATATAACCAACTACATACGATAATATTCACAAGTATCCAAAGAATGAATGGGGGGCATAAATAGGTCTCATTAACTAAATATTGGCAAAGAATAGTGAACAGGTAAACAAAAAAGATGGCTATAAAAGGCCATCAAGACTGCCAAACACAGATTAGATTGGATTATTGATACACCAGCTCACCGAAACAAGAGCTGAAAAATGGCTTGAGCTGACTGAGAAAACTTTTACTTTTGCTACCTATACACGAACTGCTTTTATAAAGGCCAATAATATGGGCAAAGCAGGGTTAGAATTGAAAAAAGAAATTTTACTAGCTCTCGGAAAAACGCCGATGATTAAAGACGGAAAGCTCTATATTGAACCAAATGAATGGCTCGTTCCAATCAAAAATAACTACCCTGCATTAGAGGCTGAATATCAAGGGTTAGAACCAACAGAAACGCCGATAAATAAAACACAAACGGAGGTTTCAACCTCTGTTTGTACACGCTGGCTCCCGGGGTGGGATTCGAACCCACGACCAATTGGTTAACAGCCAACTGCGCTACCGCTGCGCTACCCGGGAATAATGTTGCTATTATAGCAAAGACCAAAGGCTTGTCAAATAAATTAAAAGTCTTGTAATTTTTTAATTGCCCCTTGTTTTTTAATTTTTTCCAGAGCTTTAGCTTCAATTTGCCTAATACGTTCCCGCGTTACTTCAAACTCCTGCCCCACTTCTTCTAAGGTATGAGACACCCCATCACCTAAACCAAAACGCATTTCTAGGATTTTCTGTTCTCGAGGTGTTAAAGTGGCAATCACTTCCTGCACATAATCTTTTAAGAGTTCCAGGGCCGCTACCCGGTCAGGGGTCATATTTTTTACATCTTCAATAAAGTCCTCTAGCGTGGAATCATCATCTTCATCACCGACCGAAGTCTCTAAAGAAATAGTATCTTGCGATATTTTAATAATATGGCGAATTTTATCTATATCCTCTCCCATCTCGGCGGCAATATCTTCCGGCAATGGCTCACGCCCCAAATCCTGGGTTAATTGACGTTGCACTTGCTGAAACTTATTAATAGTCTCTACCATATGGACTGGGATGCGGATAGTCCGCGATTGATCAGCCAGCGAGCGGGTAATAGCCTGACGAATCCACCAGGTGGCATAAGTGGAAAATTTATAGCCCTTGCGGTATTCAAATTTTTCTACTGCCCGAAACAATCCAATATTTCCCTCCTGAATTAAATCTAGTAAATTAAGCCCTCGCGTGCCGCTGAACTTTTTAGCAATAGAGACTACCAATCTAAGATTAGCCTCAATAAGACGGCGCTCCGCCTCTCTATCTCCCTTATCTTTGCGTTTAGCTAATTCAATCTCCTCTTCCGTTGTTAAAAGAGGCACTCGGCCAATTTCTTTTAAATACATCTGCACTGAATCGGCTGACAGTTCAGAGATGTCAAATTTTTTTATATCTTTAATGTCTCCCAAAATGGAACGGTTTTTTTCTTCCTGCTTCGCCTTTTCCTGGCCAATCTGTAAATACCCTCCCCCCGTCTCTATAACTTTGATACTATGCTTCTGCAATTCTTCAAGCAACAACTCATAATCATAAACATAATCTTCCAGCTTGGGAAAAAGATACAGCAATTCAGTTTCTGTCACAAAACCACGCGGCTTTACTCGGTTAATTAAGGCTTGAATCTCTTTATCGGTAGGCGGCAAAGCTGGCTTGTCTTTTTTAAAATGTTGATCCGCCCGCTTAGAAACACGACTCTTACTATTTTTTTTAGAAGACAACTTTAAACTAGATGGACTAAAATCAGCCGTCTGATGTTTGATAATCTCCTCAATATTAGAAGAGGCTTTGGCTACTTGTTTTTTAGCACTCATGTAATTAATTATCTAAAGCTCTTAATTTTTGACTTAAATCTTCGGCCTCGCCTAACAGCATATTAATTTCTAAATCTCTCTTTTGCTCGCTTAACTCTCGACTCTTTTCTAACTCAGCTATCTTATGGCTAATAATGGCTAACCGCTGCTGCCAAAAAGCCCGTTTTATAACTTTAGCTAGCCTAGATATTTCGCCGAGTGATTCCTCTAGAGTGGCTTCGGCTAAATCTTTATCTACTAAAAGAAAAAGACTATCAATATAGGCTATGAGCTGGTTGCTCAGCTCCCCGGCATTAGCCTTCAGCCAACTAATAAATTCTGGATAATCAATGGTCTGGCCGTCAATTTGTCGATTTTTATTATAATAAACAATTAGATTTTTGTAAAATTGACCAGCCCGAGGGTCGCTAAAAAAATCAGGTTCCAACTCTTCGCTTAAACTCTCAAGCAGATTAGGAAATTTAATCAGCCAGGCCAAAAGTAAATCCGCCGGTTTAATTTGTGACAGGGAATTCATTGGGGCATCGCTGGCCAATGAACTCTGGGGTTTTCCCAGTTTAGCTAAATCATCATATAATAACTGCACTTCCAAGTGCAAAGTTTTAGCTAATTCTTTTAACCAATAATCACGCTCCACAACACTAGCTAATTGGCTAATCATCTTTAAAAAACGAGCCGTAGCTGTCTTGCGTTCTTCTATCTTCTCACTTAAAAGCCGAGGCTTTAAAAGCTCATAATAATAATCCATAATGGACCGAGCCTGGCTTACTACCTCTGGCCAGTCGGTAGCATGGTGCCGAATAAATTCATCTGGATCTTTACCGTTTGGCAGATGAAGCACTCTAATATTAAGATTGGCCTGACCGCCAAGGGCAATAGCCCTATCGGCCGCCAGCACGCCCGCCTGATCCATATCAAAAGCTAAAACTATATTACTAGTATAACGTTTTAATAATTTTAAGTGCTCTTCGGTCAGGGCGGTGCCGGAAGTGGCGACTACATTTTTAAAACCATATTGATGTGCCGTAAGACAGTCCATTTGACCCTCAACAATAACCGCCTCTTGCGCTTCTTTAATAGCGCCCCTAGCTAACCATAAACCAAAAATATGGCGGCTTTTATCATAAAGCATAGTTTGTGGGCTATTAATATATTTACCGGCCTGACCATCATCTAGCTGAGGCAAAATACGAGCTGAAAATCCTATAATATTGCCACTGACATCATGCCAGGGAAACATAATCCGTCCCCGAAAACGGTCATAAAATCGTTGCCCTTCAGATGTTTGATTAATAAGACCAGCGAGCAACATTTCATTATTGGTATAGCCTAAACGTTTCATGGATTGTTCTAGAGACTGCCACTCATTAGGCGACCAGCCTAATTGCCACTCATTAATTATGTCCGGTGACAAACCTCGCTCCGCTGTTAAATAATGATGGGCTGATTTAGCTAAAGGATTATCTTTTAATAACTGCTCATGATAAAAAGTCGCTGCTGCTCCTAGAAGATCTAATAAACGATTACGTCGCGAATTATCTTGCCCTTGATAATTTTTTAATTCTACTCCCGCCTTAGAGGCCAATAATCGCAAAGCCTCAGGAAAACCTAATCCTTCCATTTCCATGATAAAAGCAAAAATATCTCCACCTCGGCCGCAACCAAAACAATGCCAAATTTGTTTATCCGGCGACACCATCAAAGATGGCGTCTTTTCTTGGTGAAATGGACACTTGGCCTTAAAATTACTGCCCGCTGGCTGGAGCTTTATATATTCCCCGATTACATCAACAATATTTAGCCGGGCTTTAATGTCATCACTAGGATTAGGCATGAGAAATTAATTGTATTAAACGCCGTGCTTCGGTCTCCACTACCGGCCCCTCATATTCTCCGTTATGGCGGGTCGATACGCCGTAGCCCGGCTGTTTTTGATCTAAATGTAAATTAATAATCAGCTGGTTGTCCCTCTCCTGAATATAAACATGAAATCTAGGATAAGGCGAACGTCCCATAACTCTAATATAACTGTCATCACCACCACGGCCAGGCAGATAAACATAACCTGCCTGACGCATTAATTGCGGAATAGTCATCGGTAAATTATTAGCCGTGAGTCTAATTTTCATAAGCGCCCCTAGAGGGAATCGAACCCCCATCGCAAGCTCCGGAAGCTTATGTTTTATCCATTAAACTATAGGGGCGATATAAGGCAATATACAACAACTAAATCTATTTTTCAAGCCAAAAAAACTAGTTGTACGGTTATGGCCATAAGGCCAACACATCTAGTTAATTACCAGTCGGCCGATGAGCATCACGCCACTTAATAAATTCATCTAACCCGCCATTCCACTCTTCGGGTATTGGTTGACCGTCGGGATGTTTTAATAATTCAATAGAATGATCAATAGAATCAGCATAATGCTGGTATGTTCTGCTAAGGAGATCTTTAGTCTCAGAATCATTAACATGACTCACTAAATCAGGTTTAACCATCACCTCTTTAATTCCTTCCAGTATCTTTATTCTATCAGCCACCGACAAGTCTTCATTATGATAAATACGGTCAATATCGCTAAGCAAATCTTGGCCGGCATTAGTACTCCAAGCTCCGCCAGGCCGATTAAACATAACAAATTGGCGATAAAGATCACTATTGCCATGCACTAAATCATCATAATCAATTTTCCCCTTAGTGGTTAAATTAAAATATGGATGATCAGAATATTTACCAAGACTAGCGCTATCTGGCATATTATGAACGATGGTTGAATCAGATACGACTTCTTCGATCTTCGGTCCTTGAGGTGCCAGAGTACTCAACACAACTTGTTCGCCAATATTTTCTTGTTTTAAATTTATATCAATTTGTTTAGATAAATCATCAAAATAATGTTGCTCATAAAAATGAAGGTGGCTAGAATCATTATCGATCGCTACTAAACGGCCGCCATAATCAAGTACTCTAGCGTCCGGGGCAATAACATTAGGATTATAACCATCATAAATAATAGGCTCACCCTTGTTATTAAAAGTAATAAGCAGCATATCCTCCCGACCGCTAACCGACCGTCCCAAGGCTTCTGACACTGATCCACCCTTAACAACCCGATGGCCCTGCTCAGCTAACTGGGCAATCTTTATAGTATCTAAATTTTCTAGATGTTTAAGGTCAATATCTTGAGTATCTGGTTTTTCCGGGGTTGTACCAACTGCCGTTGTTTTTTCAGTTACCATCTGTCCACCCCCGTGATCTCCCTTATCTTGCAGAATTTTTAATGATTTAGCTATTCGTTGATCAATGCGAAAGTTTTGATACCAATTATTAGCCATATTTCCAAGAGCATCACCCTTAAACGTGTCAGCTATATTTTCCAATGATCCTTGCAGACTCATCCCCTCAGTAACAATAGCCGCCATAGTCTGAGTGCCAATACCAAATAAACGAGTAATTTCACCTAAAGACTGAGCTCTTAGTGCTGTCGCTGGTAATCCTTTCATTTGAATTTTGTCGGAGTATCGTTTTAATTTGCCTTGTTTGTCAACAGTATATTTCTGAACAAATCTACGCCCGCTTAAACCGTAATAAGTCTCTTTCATGGAAGTGACAAATAAATCAAACAGCCGCCGGCTACTAGAAATTTTTTCACCTACCTGATTCCAAGAATATTCTTTTCTAAATTCACGATTTTTAGACTTAGAACGTTCCACCATCGCCATTGTCCAATAAGTAAAACCACGCAAGGCTCCAGCTCCAGTAAGAGTGAGGGCAGTATTAAGACTATCTTTAATTAAGGCCGAGGCCTCCACCTTGCCATGGACATAATCACGCAAAATATCTTGAGCCGACCTACGACGTTGATCAGCCAGGGCATCATTTTTTTCTAAATTATTAATTAGCACTTGCCCCAGTCGAATCTTCATGGTTCGTTTATCTGCTTCCGGCAGAGTATAAAGGCTGCGCTCAGCCTCTGACAGATGGTCCCAATTAGCGTCAATTTGCTGACGTTGCTGAACCGGTAAATCATAATAAGCAGTTGAACGGGCATTATCAATTAAATTATTATATTCAATAGCTAAATTCTTTAATTCCTGATCCTTTTCAGCCTGATTGGCCACCATCGCATATTCTTGAGCTATTTTCTTTTTTTCCTCCTGATTTTGCTTCATCTTGTCAGCCAAAATTGCCCTAGCTTCAACATCTTCAGTTTGTTTATAACCTTCTAGCAACTGATTAGTCTCGGCTACTAATTTTATATACCTTTCATCTTGATAAATAGCCTGTTTAAAATCATGCCGAGCAGCTGCAGCTTCAATCAATTTTTCTAGAGCATTATTAATGTCACCTCGATCTTGGGCTGTCTCTTTCTTTTGATCAAAATATTTATAAACATCGGTCCGCTGGCCAATTTTTAAACCCAAAGAACCTAAACCAGCCCCCAACCAATCAACAACTGATTTAAGACCAACAATAGAAGCAATGGTTTTATAAACAGCAGCGCCAATAATTTTAGCTTTTATTTTTTTATCCGGATATTTATTATTTGGCTCTTCGGGAATTTCTGAAATTATGGCATTATTTAACTCAGCCGGTATTTCAGGAGAGACAGGTTCTGTCGGTTGTTTTTCTAATACTTCTTCTTTTTCTTCATTCTGCTTCTGCACTTGTTGAGTTTTAAGTTTATTTTCTCTGTCTAATATTAAATAAGCGTCCTGAAAAGCTTCTGGGTCGAAATCATCGCCCTCTTCCTCCTGTAGCTCCCGACCTAGACGAGACATTTCTACCCTATTATTTTTAAAGAGATTCTCTAAAATAGCTAAACGATAATAATCATATTTAGAGCTTGGTATGCCCAACTGATTATTACGTTGCATCATTGCCTGTTTTTGTGTACTAATTTTATCAAAAAGTTGACTAACCTGTTCAACATATTGAGCTGGATCATCAGATAATTCCATAGAATTTTTTATCTGATAGCCATCATGTAATTCCTGAGCATTATTAGAATAAAATCTAACCGTTTCAAAAGCACTATAACAAGAGCCCAGATCAAAAGTATCAGGATTATTTGGGCCTCGCAATTGACGAACCACCCTAGGAAAATCAACCGACTTATTTTTTAATAACTGATCAAAAATTGCTAATTTATATTTAGTATAATTTGATGGACTTTCCCCATTGTCTTGTCTGGCCTTAACCTCAATCTCTTTTTGTAAAAATATATCTTTTAAAGCATCCTCTTTCTGTTTGGCCATAAGCGCCTCATCAACATCAGCCCCACCTTCTCCGTTGATAATATTACTATCTAATTTAAGTGGCTCGGGCATACCTAGCTGCTGTGACGCTGACTGGCTATTTTCAAAGTTATTGCTCATAAAATTATTTTATAGTCTGACGAATATCACTTAACGCTTTTTCCTTTATTAATTCCCTGATTTCATTCAAGCTATTTTGATCAATTGCCTCCGCTTCAGCGGCGTATTTCATCGCCATAGCATCCAACTTATTCTGTAATTCTATTTCTAAGATAGCTGACTGTTCTGAGGCTAGTTTTTCTTCCAATACAGCCGCCAACTTAATCATTTCTTCCGGCTCCATCATGGAAACTATTTCTACTAGTAAATCTTTGGCTGATTGGGTAATGTTTAAAGCATCAATTAAAAATCCTAGCTTACGACCCCAGCCCGCTATAATTTCTTTCTCCAATGATACTTTAGATTGCATAGACATAAAAAATTATTAAAATCTATCTTAGATTATAGCCAGAAATTATAAAATTACAAGACCATAAACCTTTATCCAGCATCAAAACATAAAAAAACAGAATTCTAAGAAAATAGGAAAATTAATAACTACTAAAAACCAGCAGTGCTATTTATGGCAGATACCCCTTGATAATTAATAACATTGTCTTTATATAGAGAAACTTGGTACTCCATTTTCAGTTTAAGATCTGTATATTCATCTGTTTTAGCAACGATAATCCGCCAAAAACAACCTACTACAGATATGAATTTTGGCACTAATGAGTCTAAAATGGCTATAGATAAATAGCGGAAGGACGGGGATTCGAACCCCGGAGGCTTGTGGGCCTACTCGCTTTCCAAGCGAGCGCACTCGACCACTATGCGATCCTTCCATCCCCCTCCTTATAATCTACTAATCCGCTGCCTGATTAGCCTTTATGGCCTCTTGCACTAACACTACTAATCCGCTTTTTACTTGGCCATCACTGTCCGTAAAATCCTCTAGCGGATAAACCCCGCTTAACAGTTTTTTATTTAAAAAACTACTAGGCACTCCAATAGCGCCTAACGCCTCCGCCTCAGAAGACCACTGATCAATTGTAGCCTGAACCTCTGGCTTCGTCAAACAATTATTAAAATCATCAACCTTAAGACCAAGCTCGCTGGCCAACTCCGACCATTCTGGTAAAATTTGCTCTTGAGCCGACAGCAAAGCAATCTGTTCTGCATAGTCAAACAATTTATCTTGTTTGGCCGCGCATTCAATAGCTATCGCGGCGTCATTAGAAAAAAGATTATTGACTAATGGATGCTGACGCCAGACCACTACTAGGTCATCACCAAACTGACTTTTTAGTTCTTTAATAATAGGCACAAACTGAGCAGCTAACGGATCAGTAAAATCAGTATAAATAATTAACTGAGCCGGAGCTTCTAATGGACCCAATAAATGGTCAGCATCATTAATAGGCGGAACTTCAGATAACGTCAAAGTAATTTTTTCCAAAGCCTCCTGATTAGCTATTTTTAATTCTTCGGCTATTGCAGTTTGATCTTGAGTTGAGGTGGCCGGAGTAATGGCTTGTGGTTTATTCATAGTTTTTTGGTAGATCCATAAACCAATGAAGGCCAATAGAACCACCGCTATAATAGCCCACAAAAATTCATCAGTAAACCGTCGAGGTGATGTTTTTTTCTTCATAAGTATAATTTAAATTTTTATTTAATTATTTTATTCCCACGGCAATAATTGCGGGGTAATATTTATTACATCTTGTATCGCCTGAGCTACCATTAACATATTATAATCCTCACCTCTTTTTCCAATAAGCTGGCCGCCAATTGGCAAACCGGCTAAGTTCCAGCCAATAGGTATAGCCACTGCTGGCAAATGAGCCAAAGAGGCCGGGGTAAGGAGACTATCTTCTAAGTAAAGACTCAAGGGATCATTGACTTTGACGCCAAGGGGAAAAGCAACCGTAGGCGTAGCAGGAGTAAGAAGATAATCCACCTGGGTAAAAACTTCCTTGAATTCCCGGGCAATTATCGTCTTAACGGTTTGCGCTTGTTTATAGTACGACTCCCCTTCTCCAGCGCTTAAAAAATAAGTGCCTAGCATAAGGCGACGTTTAACTTCCGCGCCAAAGCCATCTTTTCGATTATTTAAATAAGTTTCCAATAAATTACTACCGCCCACCCAATGACCATAGCGCAATCCATCAAAACGCGCTAAATTAGAACTTACTTCAGCCATATTAATTACAGCATAGGCCGACACTCCATATGAAGTAAGGGGTAAATTAACAGGTACAATTGTCGCCCCCTTATCCGACAGAATATTTTTTATATTTATTAAATGCTCTGCTACCTCGCTATTAAGGCCAGAGCTAAAATATTCAGCCGGCCAGCCAATCTTAATCTTGGACCAATTAATTATTGGATTAACCTTGGCAGGTGCTTCTAACACTAATGAGGCTGTGGCATCATATTTATCTGGGCCGGCAATTATTGCCATAACAGTGGCAACATCAACGGCAGAACGGGCTAAAACACCAATAGCGTCAAGGGAGCTAGACATAGCCACTAGACCATGTCGCGATATGGCGCCATAACTTGGCCTATAGCCAACCACCCCACACAAAGAAGCTGGATGCCGTACTGAACCGCCAGTATCGCTACCTAAAGAAAAAGTACAAAAATCAGCAGCCAAGGCTGCGGCTGAACCACCAGAAGACCCCCCTGGCACCATAGACAAATTATAAGGATTATGGGTTGGTCCAAAGGCGCTATTTTCAGTGGACGACCCCAAAGCAAACTCATCTAAATTAGCCTTGGCTAATAAAACCGCCCCGGCTTGTTTCAAACGGCTAACTACCGTGGCATCATAAGGAGCAACATAGTTGGCCAACATTTTAGAACCAGCTGTGGTTTTTAAACCTTTAGTTAAAATGTTATCTTTGATTATATAAGGTATACCCAATACCCCTCCTCCCTCTCCATGAGCTAACCGATGATCAGCTAAATCTGCTGCTCGAGAAGCTCCCTCATAATCTATTAACAGGCTAGAATTAATATATGAATCATATTTTTCTAGACGTTGCAAATAATAATCAGTCAGCTGCCGACTGGTTAACCGCCGATTATCTAACAAATCTCTAGCCTGAGTTAATGTTAAGCTCTGTAAATTCATAAGTGCCTATGATTTTATTGCTGGAACAATAATAAATCCATCATCATTCTGATGCGCCCTAATAAGACTCATAGCTATTTCTTCCTCCGGCCAATTTTCTACTTCATCATTGGCCAAAGAAGAATGAATAACCTTGTTGGTATTAGCCTCCCGGCCCTCATCATCTTTAATGCCATGCTTATTTATAAAGTCTATCGCTCCGGATAAACTATCTAAGTGGTGCAAAACATCTGACAACTGATGATCATAAATTTCTACTTCACTATCATCAACTTTCAGTTTAGCTAGCTGAGCTAATTTTTTTATAATCTCTTTATCCATAAAATTAAGACAATAGGGCTAATAATTCAGCTTCATTAATAATTTTAATCCCTAAATTCTTGGCTTTAACTAGTTTACTTCCCGGATCTGCACCGACCACCAAATAATCAGTCTGGCGGCTAACTTGACTACTTACTTGACCGCCAGCTTGTTTTATTCTAGCCTCGGCCTGAGCCCGTGTCAAACTGTTAAGCCGGCCCGTTAAAACAAAGGTCTTGCCGCTCAGAGTCTGAGAAGCTAATTTTTTCTCCCACACAGCAGTAACTCCCTGTCTACCCAAACGACGCAACAAATCATAATTATAATCATCGTGAAACCAGTTAAATAAAGCCTCAGCCACCTTAGGACCAATATCTGACAATGTCTGCCACTCTTCTGTGGTAATTGCCCGACCAACGGCAAATATCTCCTCAGGTGATGCCTTGCGAGATGTATTAGCCAGCCGATGAGCCAAAAAATTAGCTATGGTAGCTGCTGTTTCTTGCCCTACCTGGCGAATACCAAGTCCATAAATAAGTCTATCTAAAAATAAAGTCTTCTTGCGGTGAATCTCTGTTATCAAATTATTAGCCGACTTATTTCCCAGCCCCGGCAAAATTTTTAATTGGTCAACCGTCAAATCATAAAAATCAGCAATATCTTTTATTAAACCATTTTTAAACAACTGCTCAATAATTTTCGGCCCAAAACCGTTCCAGCCCGCAGCCTCCTGACTGGCCCAATGCCGTAAGCGCCGCAAGGCCACAGCATAACAATCTGGATTAGGACAACGATAAGCTACCTCACCCGCTACTTTTTGAATGATACTGCCGCAGAAAGGACAATACTTGGGCGGTACAATGGGTCGTTCATCACCGCTCCGTAGCTTAGGCAACACACCTACAATTTTAGGAATAACATCGCCGGCTCGCTCAATGATAACCGTATCCCCTATTTTTACTGATAAACGTCTAATTTCATCAAAATTATGTAAAGTAGCGCGAGAAATGGTAACCCCGCCAACCTTAACCGGCTTTAAAATAGCCGTCGGTGTCAATACTCCCGTCCGTCCTACCTGCCACTGAACATCTAATAACCTAGTAGTTGTCTGCTCGGCGCTAAATTTATAGGCCATCATATACCGTGGAGCCTTACCCACCACTCCTAACGCCTCCCATAATTTTAAATCGTCGTATTTCACCACAATACCATCTACCTCAAAAGATAAGGATTCTCTAATTTTTTCAATCTGACGGTAATAAACAAAAACCTCTGAAAGACCGTGACACAATTTATTTTGTTGGATTGTCTTAAAGCCTAATAATCTAGCTAGCTGATCGGCTTGATGCCGCCATCGCACTAACTCTCCCCGAGTAAGACCAGAGAATAGCAAATCATAAGTATAAAAATCTAATTTACGTTCCGCAGTCACCTGAGGATCAAGCTGACGAATAGAACCAGCCACAGCATTACGGGCATTAGCCAAAAGCGGACGTCCCTCCTGCGCATAGCGACGATTAATATCGGCTAAATTCTTTTTAGTAATAATAGCCTCTCCCCTGATTTCAATAACTTTATGATTAATAAAATTATAGAGATCTTTAATGTCAGACGCGCCAAAACCAATTGAAGCAAGAGCGTCTTCACTGGGGCAACGTAAACGTAAAGGAATACTGGTAATTGTTCGAACATTAGCGGTGACATCCTCGCCAACCTGCCCATCGCCTCGGGTGGCTCCTTGCACTAAAAGCCCTGCTTCAAACTTTAAGCTAATAGCCAGACCGTCTAATTTAAGTTCTACATAATAATCATCTGATAACGGCTTTTTAAAGAAACTGCGATTGCGCTCCTCCCAGGCCAGCATATCTTCTTCAGAAAAAGCATCATAAAGAGAAATCATGGGATAATCGTGGATCACTTTAACAAATTTATCTAAAGCCTTACCCCCTACCCGCTGAGTTGGCGAGTCGGGGGTAATAAACTGCGGATAAGTTTGTTCCAATTGGAATAATTCATTTTTTAAACTGTCTAAAACCCCCTCATCCATTAGATTTTTATCTAAGACATGATAAGCATAGCGCGCCTCTTCAATTTCAGCGCGTAATTTTTCAATTCTCTCTTGAATTGGCAATAATTCTTTATTCATCATCGACACAATAATGATTATCACAATGTTGATTATCCCCACACTGTCCGCAAAAACCGTTACAACCATTATAGCCACACTGATACGGTTCGCCCTCTTCATTTTGACATTGAGGTACACAGCCAGAAGTACGAATAATGGTTAATCTAATGGCGCGCTTTACTCCGTGCGAACTTCCAATACTTTCTAAGTTTAATTGACTATTATCACTACTAACTTCTCGATAAATAATTTTATAAGTTTGCCCACTATCCTCGGTCAACTCTCCAGGTTGTACCACATTACAGTCAAAACAACCTGAAACGAACCCGTCACCGTCATGACCCGGAATAATTTGGTCAAAAAACAAACACTCACCCGGATGGTCACAGCAGAGATAATTTTTTTCGCCCGGCCCACAATTTCGACGATCAATGGTGCCCGCCGGGGATTTATCAAAAGCCAAGGCTCGCTCTATCCCACTATCAGCAGCAAAATAAGCCCGCACTGAATCACCCTGGGTTCGGCTGATATTAATAGCTATCATAACTAAAGTAGCAATAGACAAAGCAATAATAAAAGCACCAGTAATGATTAAAAAACTAATAATCATAATAACTCCTGACCGCCGAGATGACAACTTATAAGACAAAAATTGTTTAACCGCCAAATTCATAATTTTCATAAGATCTAGAAGAAATAGAAGTTTGAACCTGCATAGTTTGTTGTCCAGTTTCACTATTAAAATAACTTAGAATAAAACGAACCGTAACCAAAGGCTGTTCACTTTGTATATCACTATATTGAACATAAAAGCTAAGATTATTAATAGTAATATTAACTGGCGTCATATAGGCCCAAGAACCATTACGAGTTACCTTTAAGCGGCCATTGGAATTGTCTAATTCATAAACTACACACTCATCTTCATAATTGCGAAATTTAATGGTGGAACCATTTCCACTATCAACTGGCTGACCATTTTTATCAAAGACAGCATACACTTTTTGAGCTGCTCCGCAATATCCATCATCTACTTTAGCCATCCGCAGCTCTTTAGACATAACTTCAAGAGCATAATTAACTGCTTCCTGAGCATTTTTAGAAGACAAAGTGTTACGCTGCGACCTTACAATAGACAAAAAGATATCAGTAGCGCTAACCATCAAAATAGCAAAAATAGCCACTGTCACCATTGCCTCTACTAAAGTAAAACCAGACAATTTGGTATACCTAATGCCAGGCATATAGATAACTATTTACCTCATAACTCCCCGATTGTCCCTCGGCCTGCCAAGTAACCACACAACTCAATAGACAATAATTATCTTGACATTGGCTAGTTATATATCTCTTAAAGGGCGTTGGTGTCCCGGGGTTATAGCTATAAAAACCATCACTGTCAATATTTAAGAGAGGCACACTCTGAGGAACAGAATAAGTATTAATATGGCCTAAGTAATCAATAGTAAATAAATCATTATAAAGACCCTCCAAAGATGAGCTAGAAGTAATAGGACTTGACGATTTCCAATCATTATCACGCAAATTCCGCGCTAATTCCAAGCCTTCCTGAGCTAATTGAGCCGAAATTAGGCTATTACGATTAAAATATTGTACCCGTATATTCTGAGCTGCTAGAGAGGAAATACCTAAAAGCCCAATACCTATAATGGCCATGGATACAAGCAACTCAATTAAAGAAAAGGCTGGCGCTGTAGAAAATTGTCGTGGCATTTTGTAGTTAATTAATTTCTACTAAACCAAAAAAGTTTACTGTCACCTCACTAGTAGTAGCTAAGACGTCATCATAAAGAGTTAGCGTGACATTGCCGTTTCGGTTACCATTTAAAAAAGTTTTAGGGTCAGGCGGCTGAAAAAAAATATCTAAATCATTAACAGATGATGAATTATATAAAATGTCGTCTATACTTATCTTCTCTGGTAAAGTGATTGTCTTAAATAATCCATCAGAATCACTATCCCAAACGTGATTATCATTAAAATCAGCTACAATCTGATAGATAGTGGGGCTATCCTTTGACAAATGGATGCCCCAGCCACCAGCCGGTATCTCCCCGGCGTGACTAGGGTCAGAAGGGCTCTCAAATTCTTGAGAACCTAAAGTATAACTTTGAGCTAATTTTATATTAGTAGCCAATTCCTGGGTAGCCATCGTTAATTGAGATTGCCGATTATTAGATTGATAATTTGCTACCGTAGCTAATGCTATAAAAACAAAAATACCAACAACCACTAACAATTCTACTAAAGTAAAAGCTGGAACAATATATTTTTTTCTGCTAAATATTGTCATATTTTATGGGCTAGACATGGCCGGGTTTTGTTCTTCCCAATACCAACTCTTTTGTCGGGCACAAGGAAAAATTTGAATTAAAGCATCGGGATCAGTTTCATCGCCGCCCTGACCATTATTGTCCACCGCCATAATTTTATAAACATACTGTTTATCTACTTCCTCACCTCTAAAAGTTTCCCAGCAATGACAGTCGTTACCTATACAATGAAGAGTAGATGTCGCCCCAACTGAAGGTGGAGGGTTATCATAATCGCTTGGCTCCACCAAATAGCAATCACTAGTAGTAGCTATATTAATAAAGTGTGAATCTAAAACCCTCAAACAATCCTCGCTCTCTGTTACTTGACAGCGTGTAATTATATAATGATCGATAGTAACACCTGGGGCTAAGTGGGGCGCCTGCCAATTCAGTTTAATAATGGAAGGGTCACCACTTAAGCAACTACCCTGGCCGGCAATAACTTGAACTCCGCAAATTGCTCTAGTGCGGCCATGACTACTGGCGGGTGTATATACTGTACCAAAAAAATTACTAGCTCCAATATGATAATAATAGTCAGTATTTAGACTTAATCCATTGTTGCTAAAATTAGTATTAGTGGTGCTAGCCACTAAATTGCTGGTAGTTGGTGTAAATGACGAACTTGCTGCCCGATAAATCCAATATGTATTAGCATATAAACTCGGCTGCCAATTAATATTTAAAGTATCACAACCGGATAAACTATCTGGGGTCACTGTTACATTGCTAGGTACAAATGGCGCTCGACCAGTGACATAATAAACAATAGTGTTGCCTGTCCAATCCGCCGAATTAAAAGATATCCAGCCGAGCATATTGTTCCAGGCCCAGCCACGTAATTTACCATCTAGCTCTAAAGAAACATTATAATTTGGCCCGCTGTCGTGGCTATCTTTAGCCAATTTCACCCAACCATCGTCACCTAAAGATAAAATTTGGGCCCAACCACTAAATATTCTATTATCCAAATCAAGCTTTGCACCATGTTGAGGAAATCCTCCTGCTGGATAGCTATAACCTTCTAACCCGGTGTTATCAAACTTAATCCAGCCCACGTTATCACTCCAAGCATAGCCAGATAAAGTATAGTCATCTTCATCTAACTTAACACCATAATCATACCCCTCACAAGGCCCATCATAAACACAATTATTAAAACTAATCCAGCCCGCCTGTGAATTCCAGGCCCAACCAAATAAATTATCTTCCTCGCCAGCTAAAGCTGTCAGTTTATAACCAAACAAAAATTCTACCCCCACGATAATTAGAATAATTGTAGTCCTTTTAAGAAATTTCATCTATTTAATTAGCTACACCTATTAAACGAAGATAGGCTTCCATGGCTTGTTGCCCCCATAAAAAACACAGCCAGCCACTAGGCGCTAAAAATACCCCCAGGGGTAATTTAGATGTCCAGGCCTTATGTCCCATAGCAATTAATAATAAACCAATGATGGCCCCAAAAATATAGGCCCCAAAAATAGCTAAAATAATGAACGGCCAGCCGAGCCAAATGCCTAAAAATATTCCTAAATAAATATCTCCTTCACCAATCCATCGACCCTTAGAGGCCCAAAACTGTAAAGCAAAAAATAAACCACCAATCAGCCCCCCCAGAACCATATTCACCAACGACTCGCCTGTCAACCACTTTAGTAGACCAACAATAACCCCACCTATTAACAGTGGCCCAGTAAATATTGCAAGCCACCAATAATCAGTCCAGAAAACCAACATTAAAATAACTAAACCAATAATAGCCTGCAAAGCTACCAGCCACCCCTTGATACTAGTAATAGCCACCCATATCCCCTCCTCTCCACCCAGATGGCACCAAGCTGCCAGAAAAGCAATAACCAATAAGCCGCCAGCCAATAATTCACTCCAAAAATAATCCTGGGGAATTTTTTTATGACATGAGGCACATTTACCTTTTAACCTTAGATAACTAAAAATAGGAATATTATTATACCAAGCTAGAAGTTGGCCACATTGCGGACAATAAGAATGACGACGGAAACCCTCCCCGCTATATAAACGATGAGCCCAGCAATGCACAAAACTACCCAGAGCTGAGCCTAATAAAAAACTAAAAATTATACCAATAATTAATAATCCCATATTCACTGCCACTATTATAGCAATAATTAAGTACTGGAACAACTACAACCAATAAATCACAAATAATACAAAAATAGAGGCCGCCCTTAGCCGGTCCCTATTTATGGAAAACAATATAATTATTTTTCCTAACTTATTCCATGCTAGACTCAGTGGCTGTCTTGGTGGCTGAACCACTTTCAGAATAATAAGATATCCGATAATGCGTAGCGTCTACCTTAGCATATTGGTACACCCGAGGACTCTGAGGATCGCCAGGCACCTTTTGCATAAAAATAGTACCCCCACCAGCACAAGTATTATCCTTCCACCCATTGCTAGTTAAACAAGCATAACTACCAGTGCCAATCGTAGTAGATGCAGTAGGGTCCGGATATGCCATATTGCTATCAAAATACATTTCCAGCGCTGTCCTAATCTGTTTAATATCAGATAGGCGGCGGGCATCACGCGCTTTAGTTCTAGCGCTATTGAGTGCTACCACGGATAAAGTAGATAGTATAGCGATGATGGCAATGACCACCAAAAGCTCAACCAAAGTAAAACCCTTTTTCATAAAATTATTTATCTAAATTATAATACTATCCATTAGTGTTTGAAGTGGCGGTGCTAGTAGTTGTAGTGCTTTCCAAATTATACTGAATTGTATAATCACTATTATTAGTACCCACAGTATAAGTATAATTTCGTCCTGTTAATGGATCCGTTGGTACCTTTTGCATCAAAATAGTACCACTGCAACCTGACGTGGCCCAACCAGCGCTAGTTAAACAAACATAATCAGTTTTCCCAAGTTGTACACCGTCCCCAGCTGGATATTGTTGATTATTACTATCATAATACATATCCAGCGCTGTCCTAATCTGTTTAATATCAGACTGGCGGCGGGCATCACGTGACTTAGCTCTAGCGCTATTGAGCGCTACCACGGATAAGGTAGATAATAGAGCAATGATGGCAATGACCACCAAAAGCTCAACCAAAGTAAAACCCTTTTTCATAAAATTATAAAATTAATATACAAAAATAAAAACTTGTGTTATATATTATACAATAAAAAAAAATTATTGTATAGCCCAGGGGGTAGCCGTGGCTGGCCCAGGGTTCAAAGAACCAGTTTTTCCTTCTAGTTCATAAATTAAGGTATAGGACATCCCATCGCTACTGTTATATATATAATTCCTGCCTCCGGGTTGAGGATTGGCGGGAATTTTTTTTAAAAAAAGAGGTTCACCACAACTAGCAACAAATCCCGCCTGGCTGCCATCTAGACAAAACCCCTGGATATTGGCAGAAGAAGTAACAGGATATAATCCATCAGAACGATTAAAAGCATACATCTCTAAGGCAGTTTGAATTTGTCTAATATCGGCTACGCGACGTGTATCGCGAGCTTTTTGACGGGCGCTGTTAAAAGATACTACCGACAAAGTAGATAAAATAGCAATAATTGCTACTACTACTAATAATTCAACTAAAGTAAAGGCTGATTTAGACATAATACTAAAAATTACCAACCATAGTATACATTGGCATAATAACTGCGGCCACCATTACGCCGACTCCAATACCTAATATAATCATAATAAGCGGTTCCATTAGGCTCATTATGTTAGCTAAGGCATTATCTATCTCTCGATTATAAAACTCGGAAATTTTAGTAAAAACAACATCCAGCTTGCCAGTGCCCTCACCTACTTGCATCATATGAGATACCATTTGGGGTACTAACGGACTATCTAAGAAAATTGTAGAAATAGAATTGCCATCCTCAACTTCTTTAATAGTCTGCTGAACTAATCTTTGATAAACTTTATTGCTAACCACATCACCAGCAATGGCTAAACTATTTTCAATGCTGACTCCACCCAATAACAAAGTGTTCATAGAACGGCAAAAGCGGACTAATAAAATCTTTTGAAAAAGTTTGCCAAATACTGGTAAATGTAAAGTTAGAGAATCCCAAGTATAACGGCCAGCGGGAGTACGCAAAATAGCCCTAATACCCATTATTATACCAACTACTATCGTTACTACTATCCACCAGTAATGAATTATAAAATTGGAGATACCTATTAATATTCTAGTAGCCAATGGCAGGGTCGTGCCAGTTTCGGTTAAAATATCCATCATTTTAGGTAAAACAAAAACCATCATGACAATGCCAATAATAACCATACCAACAATAACCACCGTCGGATAAATCATGGCTCCCTTAATTTTCGCCCCCATGTCATAATCTTTACTAATTTCATCGGCTAAATAATCTAAAACGTCATCTAATTTGCCAGAGCGCTCACCAGATTTAACTACGCTAACAAAAAAATTAGAAAATATTTTAGGGCGTTTAGATAAACTATCTGACAGTGAGGCTCCGCCCTCAACCTCATCGCCAATTTCTCCAATAACTTTTTTAAATTTTTTATTTTCTGTTTGATTAACCAAAATACGTAAAGATTGAACCATCGGCACCCCGGCGCTAATCATAATAGAAAACTGCCGAGAAAAAATAACAATGTCCTTCATGGATACCCGCTTTAGAAAGGATAGACTAAATCTTTTTTTAATATTGGCAACTTCTAAACTAACCAAAGCTAAGCCATTATCTTTTAGCAAAGATTCAGCCTCCTGACTATTATCCGCCTCTACTAAGCCAGTTGTTTTAGCGCCCTGATTATCTAGCGCCTCATAACGAAAAATCATAAATTAATCAGATTGAATAACTCTCATAACCTCTTCTACCGTCGTTAATCCCTGCAAAGCCTTAATCATACCATCTTGTTCCATGGTAATAAAGGGTTGGGTAGCTTTTATTTTCTCTTCGCTAAAACTTTCATTTTGTAAAATCATGTTTCGTACCTCGTCATTAATTTCTAAAACCTCAGCAAGAACTGTTCGGGAATGATAGCCGGTCTGATCACAATAAGCACAGCCCGTACCTTTGCTAAAAGTCATTTGTTCGGGATTATAATTAGGCAACCTCTCCTTTATTACACTCTCAGGCACTTTGGCTAACAATTCTTGTATATGATTTAAAATATCACCGCTAATTTTTTCTTCAACTAAACAATGAGTGCAGCTAAGACGCACCAACCGTTGAGCTACTACCAATACTAAGCTAGAATTAAGCAAGAATGGTTCAACTTTCATATCAATAAGACGTGGGATTGCTCCAATAGCATCATTTGTATGCAATGTGGACAACACTAAATGACCAGTTAATGAAGCATGAACTGCTAGTTCAGCTGTCTCATTATCACGAATTTCACCAACCATCATAATATCGGGATCTTGACGCAAAAGTGACCGTAAGCCGGTAGCAAAAGTAAAATTAACCTCTGGCCGCACTTGTGATTGATTAACACCCTTCAAAAAATATTCTACTGGATCCTCTAGTGTAACTATATTAACCTTGTCCTGGTTGAGAATATTTAATAAAGAATACAGGGTAGTGGTTTTACCTGAACCAGTTGGCCCAGTAATTAATATCAGTCCGCTTGTCCGCTCAATAGCTTTTTTAATTATGTGATATTGATCACTGGCAAAACCTAATGATTCAAGGGTAGGAGCCCCACGGCTAACATCTAAAATTCTCATCACCACTTTCTCATGCCCCATAAGAGGCATAACGGACACACGAAAATCAATATCTCGGCCATCAATATTTAAACTAATACGCCCATCCTGCGGAATGCGTGTTTCGTCTAGCTTTAATTTAGACATAACTTTTACCCGAGAAACCAGTGAATCGTGAATATTTTTAGGTAGAACTAAATGTGTTTTTAAAACACCATCAACCCGATAGCGGATACGGCTTTCTTTGGGCAGTGGCTCAATATGAATATCACTAGCTCCTAATTCAACTCCGTGCCTAATGACAGCTGAAATAATTTTAGAAATTGGCGCATTCTTGGTAATTTCTTCAAAACGAAAATCATTTTTTTCTATTGACTCCTTAATTTCCTGTTCCTCTTCCTTGGCTTTTAGTTCTAGGGCGGTGGTTATTTCTTTATTAATTGTCTGATATTTCTTAAAGGCAATATCAAAACTAAGCGGCGATACCAAAAAATAATGAGTTTTTAAATTATTTTTTTTGGCTAAAAAATCTACTGCTTCAATAGCTTTAAAATTTTCCGGGTCTACCAATCCAACACTTATCTCATCACCATTGCGCTGAAAACATACCACCTGGTAATTATTGGCTACCTCTGGAGGCAATATATTAAGAGTAGCCTCATCAATGTCTGCGTTTACTAAATTAGCATAAGATAAACCAGCCAAACTAGCCCTAATTTCGGTTAAACGTTCTATGTCCAGAATCCCTTCATCTATTAATACTTTATCTAAATCAGCCCCCTTAGCAGCTTGAGTGATTTTTTCTAGCTGCTCATGATTAATAATTTCGGCTGATACTAAAAAATCTAATAATTTATTGTCTAGGGCTTGACTCATATTATCAATAATTAAAAGGGTGGGGATTACCAATCTTAAGCCCACTTAAATCTTCATCAGTAGTAGTTACAGTGGTGGAACTAATTTCTGGCGGTGTATAATTACGGCGCAAACTTTGAAACTTAGGATTGTTTAATAAACTTAAAGATAAAAATTCTTCCACCGTCTGTTGAGATAAACTAGTCTCTAATAAACGGCGCTGGCTTTGAGATATGGTCCGGCCCTCAGATAATGCATTAGCAGAAATCTTTAGTGTTGATTCATCTATATTTACAAATGATCTTTGATTATTGGTAAATTGACTATACCAACGCACCACTAAAAATATACCGACAGTATTAATAATAATACCCACAATAAGCCAAAATATTTTTGAGCCAGATAATCGATGTTTATTTTTAGAACGAATAATTTTCTCCATAATTAACTAATCTGCTAAATAATAAATTTTAATCTCCAAAACAATTTGATTTTTACCTGGTAAATATTCTAATCTCTCAATGTCCATAAGGTGTAAATTATTTTCAATGGTTTTTAATAATTTTTTAAAATTAATATAATCCCGGCCCGATAACTCTAACTTAATGACCGCCGATCTAAGCTGACTGGTTAATGCCGGGGCAGTAGAAGTAGAGCTAGACGCCGACTCATTATTGTTGGTTGTATTATCAGTTGATGGTGACTCAGTCCCTGCCGTCAACACATCAGAAGACTTAATTAATAAATTATTGGCTAAACAAATAGCCTCAATTTCGGCTAATAAACCCTCCTTATCTAGTTGGACTGGCAGAATGTCTGTTACCTTAGAGCGAGTATTTTGATCAATATTATCATAAAAGGCTCTAAGCTGAACTAAGTTGGCTTGATATTTCTGTTTTTTTACTAACTCTGCCTGAGCTGATTGATTATTGTCGTTAAACTCTGCTAATGTTGCCCGATATTGTGGTAAAAAAAACAACAACACACTACCAACCATAATTAATATACAAATAAGGGCAATAAAAAGACGATAATGGTTAATAAAAAATTCTTGCCATCCTCGTTGAGCCACCACTTCTTCCGCCAATATCCCGGATTGTGCTTCTCCGGCCGATTGCCGTAAATTAATTTTTTTATCTAATAATTGAGCCATAGTTTAACGAAAAAATAACTCTGGTTTAATTTTTAATCTAATAGAAAAATTTAACTGAGTAGATGGGGTTGCCGTAGCTTCGCTGCTTGTTCCAGATTCATCAACTGTGGGTTCATTCTTAACCATATCTCCGCCCTCGCTATCTACCTCTAGGACATCAGCGGCTCGACGCAAAACTTTTAATTGCTTAGCCATGCTATCAAAATTATCTGTCCTAGCCTTCAATATATATTCCCCGTGGGTATCACCACTAAAATCTTGATAAAAGACATTGGGTAAAGTATTTTTTTCTAAAAAACTGAAAAAATTACCCCAATAGACATGACCATTTAATAATTCACTAACCAGCATTAATCTTAATCGAAAATCCAAAACATCGCCAACTTCATTCTCAGCTAAAGTAACCAACTGATCCACCTTAGCAAGACGTTGGGCGGTATCGGTAGTCTGTTTATTTTGATTTTGACGCCATAGATAAAATAGCACACCACATAAAGACAAGAAAAACAAGGTAATAACCAGCCACTGAATTAAATCTAGCCAAAATCTACGCCAATTAAAATATAAAGTAGTTTGACCTTTAATTAAATTAGTTTCTGTAATGGTCGGCCGGGCCCATGATTTTTGTTCCACCCGTTGTTGCAAGTCACGAAACCGCTGCTGTTCAATTTTGTTCTGAGATTCAGCCTCCATCTTAGGAGTAGGTTTAGAAATCTTTTCTTGTTTTTGCTCTTTCTCTTTTTCTTTTTGTTTGTCTTTATTTTTATTGTTAAAATCTTCCTGATTTTCCTCAATCTTGGGTAAACTGGCTGGCTGACTCGGCTGCACCTTCCCTGATGATGGTTGAACCACTGTTTTATTGCTAATTACCTTATTTATTTGACGACGTTGTCCTTCTTTGGTCTGAAAAGTCGTGCTATCTATCTGGCTGTCACTAAGTGTCCCCGAAACAGATAATCGCTTAATTTGACGACTACGCTCTTGGTTTAGTTTTTTTAACTTCCTGGCCGACCAACCCTTAACCAAAAACTGCCAAAAATGATTCTTGTTCTGAGAAACTTTAGAAGTATTAACTTCTGGATGTTGCTCTTTTTTTGACTTAGAAAGAGATGGCACTTCAGTCTTTTTAATATTGAGGTCACTGCCCTTAATAGATTTACTCGGTATAGCCTTAGAAGATGGTTTATCCACTCTGGGCTTAGATATGGCATTGTCAACATTCACTTCTACTTTAGGTTTCTGTCCACTCTTAGCGGGGTGAATATTAATCTCACGGCTAGTTTTATCTTGACGATTAACCCATACTGATGGCCACTTTAAAAAATTATTAACCTCTTTCATCGTCTCGTAACCCTCAGTAGAAGACCAATCTACCTTCTCTTTAGTGGTAAATGATTGATCAGGTCGTTTAGTTTTTTTATTAGAAGATTTGCTGCCTAACATTTGTTTATAATTAACTGATTCCACGCATGGCCAATCCCACCGACACTGCTAAGCGCGGACCAATTTCATCAAGTAACGGCTTAATATTTAAAGGATAAGAAATGAGTGTCCAGGGACTGCCAATAATAATATTGATATTTAACTCTTTAGTTAGATATTCTGGAAAATTATATAACAAAGAAGAACCACCGGTCATAACAATTTTCTCAACAGTTTTGCCATTATTGCTCTGAAATAAATTTAAGGAATATTTTATTTCATTAGCAACTGAATCAACCAGGTTTTTTAAAGCTTCCGGCAGCTCAGCCGATCTAATACCAGCCACCCCTAGATCATACTTGAATTGTTCTGCTTGTTGTAAATCAATATTAAGACTTTTACTGATTGCTTCGGTAACAACCAACCCGCCCAAGTCTAAACTACGATTAAAAACTGGTATCCCATGATCAATAATAACTAAGTCGCTATTAGTAGATCCCACCTCTACTAACATAATAGTGCCCTTATCATTACCAATAAGCGAGCGAATTAAAGCTACAATTTCACCCTCTAAAAAAACTAAATTGAGCTCAGCTTTTTTAAAAATTTCCACATATTTATTAACCAAAACTTTAGGCGCCCCAGTTAATAAAATTTTAGTAATTACTTTAGCCCCGGTCTTAATATCGGCAGAATTGCTGGCGCTATCGGTTGGCTGACCAACTAGGCCAGTAATCTTTTTCCAATCTAAAACCATTTCCTCTAATGGTAAAGGCATCACTTTTCTAGCCTCAGCGTTAACTGCTGTCGGTAAATTAGCCTCACTAACATCAACTAAGGTAATAATGGAGGAAAAAACCGAAAAATTAGGTAAACTAGCTACTACCTGCCGACTAGTCATTCCGGACTCTTGCCAAATTTTGGTAATCATTTTAGCTGTATCCTCAATCGGCGCCTTTAAGGGATTATCTCCACCCAAATTCTCGCTAAAACCATAGGTTGATAAAACCACGCGTTTATTGTCGCGTTTAAGCTCTACCATTTTAATACCTGAACTACCAATATCTACACCAATACAAGCATTATTTGTATCCGATCCACTAAATAAGGCCATAATAAATTATAAATAAAACTTTGACGGCATTAAACCAATCTTCTATAATAATGGATGTTGGTTATTATAGCATAATCAACCAATTAGCCACAATAGCTATTTAATAAAATATATGAATTTTTTTTCACGATACAAGCGTCCAATATTAATAATCCTCTTTATTATCTTTACTATTGTCATGGCTTATTTACTATATATAGTATTTTTCCGCCGTATTGAAGAGCCTAATTTGCCCGGAGAAGAAGCTGGCCAGGAAATAATAACTGGCTTCCCCGAGGCTGGACCCAGCACCAATATTCGACCCACCAGTTCCGGTGGCACTGGCAACTTACCAGAAGCAGGTGGCGAGAGTGGCAATATCTCTTATATACCTAGTCAGGAAGAGCCAACTGATAGTAGGGCCATGGGTGGTGTAACTAAAACTGACCAAGTTATTAACAGCCTAACTATTAACCCAACTATTAATAACCAGACAGGTAATATTCAATATTATGACCCTTTTGAAGGTAAATTTTATAAAGTAAGCGAAGATGGCTCCATTAGTCCCCTATCTAATAAAGTTTTCCACGATGTTCAGCAAGTAACTTGGTCTAAAAATGCTGATAAGGCTGTTCTAGAATATCCCGATGGCAGTAATGTTATCTATGACTTCAATAAGCAGCAGCAGGTAACTCTACCTAAACACTGGGAAAATTTTGATTTTTCGCCCAATGGCAACCAATTAGTTATGAAAAGTATTGGTATGGATGTTGATAGCCACTTTTTAGCTACTGCCAATAGCGATGGTAGCGGAGCGAAAGTGATTGAATTTATTGGAGAAAATGACCAAAAAGTTTATCCTGGCTGGTCGCCAAATAATCAAGTAGTCGCTTTATATGCCGAAGGCCTAGACTATGACCGACAAACTGTATACTTTTTAGGACTTAATGATGAAAACTTTAAAGCAATGGTGGTGCCTGGGCGTGGTTTTCAATATCAATGGTTTCCTCAGGGCGATAAAATGCTTTATAGCGTCTATTCTAGTGACAATGAGATGAAACCAATGCTCTGGATGGCTGATGCTTCTGGCAGTCAAATTGGTGAAAACCGGCAAAGACTTAATCTACAAACCTGGGCTGAAAAATGCACTTTTGCTAGTAATGAAGAAATATACTGCGCCGTCCCCACTAATCTAGACTATGGCGCTGGCCTTATGCCCGCTCTAGCCAACCAAACGCCAGATTATATATATAAAATCAATACTAAAACTGGCAGCAAACAATTAGTCGCCATTCCAGATAATAGTATTACAGTAGGCAGCATGATGATAAGCCCTGATGGCTCTAAATTATTTTTAACCGATAAAAATACCGGCGTAATTCGCCAAATTAAACTACGTTAAAAAATAAAATATGACTAAAACAACCAAGAAAAAAAAGCTCAATTTACACCAAACACTAGACAATCCTTGGATTATTAGTATTCTTTTAGCCTGCGCTGGGGTCTGTTTGGTACTGCTTATTAGCGTGCTCCTTAGCTGGCCTAAATGGACATCAAGTCAATCTACTGTTGGGCCCACCACAATATATACCCTAAAAGACAGTCTTGAAAAACAAATAGATAATGAGGGCGGCTTAACCACTAAAACAACTATTAGTCCTAAAGTTCTGGGCGGACCAATTATTTCTCCCGATGATCCTAGTCGTGGTGCCGAACAACCCCTTGTTTACATAGTTTATTTTGGCGATTTTGCTTGCACTTTTTGTCAAGAACAAAAACAAATTTTTGAGCAAGCCTTAAATACTTATCCAGATAAAATTAAAATGATTTGGAAGGACCTGCCAGAAAAAAACACTTCAAGTTTGTCATATCAAGCCGCAAAAGCCGGCCGTTGCGCTTTCTTACAAGATCGTTTCTGGCAATATTATAATACATTGTTGTCCGGCACATCGTTACAACCGACCGACCTAGAAATAGCTGCTGTTAAAGCGGGTCTGGATATAAATCTCTTCCGCCAATGTCTGCAAGAGGTCGATGGTCTAGCCGACAAACTTATCAATAAAAACTGGCAAGAAGCTGATGCTTTGGGTATAAGTGCCACTCCATATATCTATATCAATAGTCGAGATTTCTTAGGAAAACTTACCTGGGAAGAACTAAAAACAGTCATTGATTATGAATTAGCCCAATCAAACAATGATTTAAATCAATGACCCTAAATTTATCCTCATGCCAACTATATTTACTTGTACTAAATGTGGAGCTCAAGCACCTAAGTGGTCGGGGCGTTGTAGTGAATGCGGCGCCTGGGGTACCATGGTCGAAGAAACAATAACTAAAAATCAAACTGGACCTAGACAACAATTATCTAACAACAAGCCAGCTCAACTAGTTAAATGGCATGAATTACCGAATAAGCCTGTCGCTCGCTATGCTACTCATCTTAGTGAAGTTGACCGAGTATTAGGTGGTGGTCTAGTCCCCGGTTCACTTATACTGCTAAGTGGTGAACCGGGCTGTGGTAAATCAACTTTAGTAGCTCAAATAGCTCAAGCTCTAGATTCCCAACTATCTATAATTTATATTAGTGGTGAAGAATCAGCTCAACAAGTCAAAATGCGACTGGATAGATTAAATTATCAACCTCAAAAAATGACTTTTGCTAGTGAAACTAATGCTGAAACTATTGTGGCGACAGCCATTAAATATAAGCCCCAGCTATTGATTATTGACTCTATCCAAACGGTCTACTCAGACGAAGTACCATCTGAGCCTGGCAGTGTTAATCAAATTAAAGCCTGCACTATTAAATTCTTAGAATTAGCTAAGGAATATAATATTACAATTATTTTAATCGGCCATTTAACTAAAGAAGGCGTGGTGGCTGGACCAAAAACCCTGGAACACTTAGTAGATACGGTTATCTATTTAGAAAATGAACCACAGCATAGTTACAGTCTCATTAGAGCTAGTAAAAATCGTTTTGGCTCCACTAATGAAGTCGGGCTCCTAGAAATGACTGGCCATGGTTTTCGCCAATTAGAAAAAACTACTGGCCTTTTTATCCAACCACTACAAGGAGCTAGTGGCTCAGCGATTAGCTGTCTCATGGAAGGTAGTCGCCCTTTTTTATTAGAAGTACAAGCTCTGGTTAGTAAAACTTATTTTGGCTATCCCCAACGTAAAGCCATTGGCTTTGACTCCAACCGCTTACAAATTCTAACTACTGTTTTAAGTAAACAAACCAAAATAAATCTAGCCGACCAAGATGTTATTGTTAGTGTCGCTGGTGGTCTCAAAATTAACGAAACAGCCCTAGACTTAGCAGTTTGCGCCGCTATTGCCTCTAGCTATTATAATCAACCTCTGCCAAATAAGACTCTCTTCTTAGGAGAAGTGGGGCTGGCTGGTGAAATTAGACCAATCGGCAAATTAGAGATGCGCCTTAAAGAAGCCATCAAAATAGGCATAGATCAGGTATTTTTACCGGCTCAAGCAAAAATCACTAGCAGTAAAATGAAAATTAAGACTAGCAATAATTTGCTCAATTTTTTTGATCAACTCTGGCCAAAGCCTACTAAATAATAAATCGGCAACAATGATTAAACCTCCCATTACTGAGGTAAAATATCTAATGTTCGCGATTTCCCAGCTAAATTGGCCATAGCTTTACGACGCCAAAAAGGACGATTTAATATCTCTAAGGTAGCTTTATGGGCTGCCATAATTAAATCTTGATCAAAAATATTAGCTAACCGCAGCTCAACAAAACCTGTTTGCTCATAGCCATAAAGTTCACCAGGTCCCCGCCACATTAAATCAAGTCGAGCTAATTCCTGTCCCCGATGATATTTTACCACCGCCCTTAGGCGACGATCGGCTAATGTGCCACTACCAGGAGATTTTAATAAAAAGCAATAAGCCTGTTGTCCCCGCCGGCCCACTCGTCCACGATATTGATGTAGCTGGGCCAGACCAAAACGGTCAGCACCCTCAATAACCATAACCGTGGCCCCAGGGACATCTATGCCTAGTTCTATAACCGCTGTAGCTACCAGTACTTGATAATGTCCAGCCACAAAATCAGCCATGACTGCCTGTTTATTCGCCCCAGATAGACGGCCATGAAGAAGACCAACTTTATAATTTTTTAATTCACCATTAACTAAACGATTGAATTCGTCGGTAACAGCTTTTACTGCTAATTTATCCGAAAGATCTACCAGGGGACAAATAATAAAGGCTTGTTCACCCCTGTCTAAAAGCTGACGAATAAATTTGTACATCTTATCTCTCCCCTCATCTTCAACAATCTTAGTAATAACCGGTAATCGTCCAGGGGGCATTGTCTTTATAACGGACAAATTTAAATCACCATAAAGGCTTAGGGCTAGACTACGTGGGATAGGAGTAGCAGTCATAGCTAAAAAATGAGCTATTAAATTTTTACTATCTTCCGTAAATAATTTTTTATTAAGTAATAATTGCCGCTGTTCTACTCCAAAACGATGCTGTTCATCTACTATTAATAGCCCCAATTTATAAAAATCAACTGACTCTTGAAGCAAGGCCTGAGTGCCAATAACAATTAAACATTGTCCTGAAGCTAGCGCTTTGGCTAGTTGCTTTTTACCAATCTTCTTAATACCCTTGCCGGGTTCGCTTAAAAACTGCTGAGTCCTCGTAAGCAAACCAATGGAAAAAAAATTGCCTAAACTCGCTACCACTGTCTGAAAATGCTGATGAGCCAACACCTCACTAGGAGCAATGAATGCCACCTGGTATCCACTATCGGCTGTATTGGCCATAGCCAAAATAGCTACCGCTGTCTTACCACTCCCGACATCACCTTGTAAAAGACGCAACATGGGCTGATTACCTCCTAAATCTTGTAGAATCTGCCAACTGCAACGCCGTTGGTCATCGGTTAATTGAAAAGACCAACTGCTAATAATCTTTTTAGTTAAAACTTCATTAAACTTAATAAGCGGCGCTTGACTAGCCTGCCACTTCTCTCTAATTAACTGACCCTGTAGTTGTAAAGTTACTAATTCATCAAAGGCCAAACGATGTCGCGCTGCCTCTATATCGGTCCAATTTTTAGGCCGATGAATATTTATTAAAGCCTCCTTTAATGTCAAGAGGTGCTGTTCCTTTAATAAGTCAGGCGGCAACCACTCGTCTATTTTAGCTAAATTTAACGCCCGGTTAATAACAACCCGTAATTGTTTAATGGTTAAACCGCTAATAGTAGAATAAACTGGCACTAGTCCGCTGGTGTGTTGAATTCCCCCCGTTTTATTTACCTTTTCATATTGCGGCGATATTATTAGCGGCCCCAGTAAATCTTGACTAATTTTACCCGCTAATGATACATAATCTCCAGCCTGCAAATTACGCGACAAAAATGGCTGATTAAACCAAACCACTCTTAGCTTTCCCGTGCCATCATTTAATATAGCTTCGGTTACATATATACGCCGACGAGGACTGCGTCTAGTATTAATAATATCAATAGTGCCAACAATATTAACTACTTCTCCGGCCACAGCCCGATTGATAGTAGTACGGTGGCTAAAATCATCATAACGAAAAGGATAATAATAAACTGCCTGGCCGATAGTTGTAATGCCTAATTTAGCCAATTTGTTTAATATTGTCTCGCCAACACCAGAGATGGCACTAATTGGTGTATTAAGAGATAACATACTGCCATTATATTACGCATCAATCCCTAAAATAAAAAGAGTTTTTAAACTCTTTCTGATAAAGTACTCCCGGCAGGAATCGAACCTACATTACAAGATCCGCAATCTTGTGTCCTATCCATTGAACGACGGGAGCTTTACATTAAAACTTTAATAGTTTTCCCAAGACCTCATCTAACGATTCATCAGTACGTTCTAAGTCTTCTTTAAGGTATTTTAACAAGTTTTCCCGAATTGGCAAGGGATTGTTATCTAATAAGGGAATTACTAAATCACGGCGCCAAGGTGAAGCAAAATCTAGATATAATGACTTAAGGCCCTGGGCTGGTTTATAGAGGATAGAAAAACTTTTAAATTCATCATAATCATAAAACTTATGCCCTAACATAATTCCCTCGGTACCAATAATAAAATCTAGCATCTCAGGCTCTTCATTTTCATTAAAAACAACGATGAAAGCAATGATGAGAATAATTAAGGCAAACAAATAGTTACTAGTTAAAACAGCAAAAATCAAACCGGCTAAAGCTAAAAGACCAAATACTAAAAACCACCGCTTACTGTGTTGGTAATATTCTCGCTCTTTAATCTTCCAGCTAAATAATTTACGCCCATAGATTGGCAGTTCTTCACCCATAAAATTAACTTAAATAATATTTGACATGATAAATATTATCATTTATTATAAGCTCAAACGATGCTTATATTATATCACTACCTTAATTATCTAACAAGCTGGAGAGATGCCTGAGTGGTTGAAAGGGGCACCCTGCTAAGGTGTTAGCCGTGTAAGCGGCTCGAGGGTTCGAATCCCTCTCTCTCCGCAACATCGTGCTAGCACGAGGTAGTTTAAAACAGAGCTTTTTGAAGCTCTGTTTTTAATTGGGAAAGGGTCATTTTTTCTTTAAAATAAGATCTTTGACAACTCATGTCATTTTTTGACATTTTTAAAATAAATATGTTAAACTTTATATAAAGAAAAGATAAACAAGTCATTAATCAAAAATGTTTATGAAAAATTTTAATTTTTTAAAGAGTTTAAAGGGTAAATTGATAGTTCTCCTGGTTATTCTTTTCTTAATAACCTCCTGGTATAGATTTTTTTTAGCAATCATTCTATTACCAATCATTTATTTTGTTAAAAAAGGAAATAGATTCTCGATAATTTTTTCTGGTGTTGTTTCTTTATTATTAACCTTTGTTAATATAGCTGTTTACGTTGAAAATAATAGAGATATAAATGGATATTTTTCTTCAAGCTTGAAGCCAATTTATTTGTATTTGGCCTTATTCGTTTTAATAGTAGTATCTTTGATAAAAGCATATAAAGATAAGGAAAGAAAGCCAGATCATGAGAAAAGTGCTGATAAAAAAATAGACAATTTGTCTAACAACATTCAAGCATCAAAATCAAGTGATAAGAGTGTAAAAGAAATAAACAAAAAGGAAAATGGCAATAAAAGAAAATTGAAGATAATTGTTATTTTTACTGTGGTTATATTGTTGTTAGTAGTTTTATTAAAAATAAATAATCAAGATTCAATAGTTAAAACTGATAAAAGTATCAGTAATGAAGAAATAATAGAAAATTTATATAGAAACACAAAATATAATTTTAGAATTAAATTTCCAAATAATTGGGAAATTCAGTCTGGCGATGGCCCAAATATCATAAAAAAAGCTGTTGGAGAAGGCGGAACAATATCGGTTGGAGTAAGAGAAATTAATTCTAACAAAAATAATAATTTAACTATTAAAGACGTTTTTACAATTGATGAATTTCTTGAGAGTGGGTTAGATGAGATAAAAGTCAGTTTTCCGGGAGCCGTTATTGCAGATTATGGAGAAACAAAAATAGATAATAAGACTGTCTATTGGTTTAAATATGATGCATCATATTCTGCATTAGAAACAACAGTCGATTTAACTATTTTACATTATGTATTGCTCTATAATAATATTTTTTATTTTATAGATGCTGGCACCTCTTCTGATAATTTTGCAACATTAGAAAGTACTTTAAAGGAATCTGTATCAACTCTTGTAATAGAGGAATATTAAGAATATTTATTTATTCTTTTAAAATTGTTTCAATTGTGTAGTTTTTTCTAGTATCATTACCACGTGAGTTCTTTTTAAAGCGGAGCTTTTGAAAGCTCTGTTTTTATTTGAGGGAAAGCCGTTGTTTCTTAAAAAAATCTATTTGACAACTTATGTCATTTTTTGACATGGTTATTAAAAATATGTTAAAATTTATGTAAAGAAAAGATAAATAAAATATAAATTTTATATGAGCAACCGAATAGACAAACTTCTAACAATAGAAGAAGTAGCTGATATTTTAAGGGTAAGTACAAGAACTATTGTTAGATATATAGAATCTGGAAAATTAAAAGCTTCTAAGATAGGTGTTTGGCGAATTAAGGAATCTGATGTTCACCTGTTTTTAGAGGAAACAAGTAATAAAAAATAAGATTTAAATATTATGGCTAATAATTTGAACAATTCTAAAGAACAAGAACGGTCAGAGCTTCATCGAGCTATTTGGCAGATTGCTAATGATCTGCGAGGCAGTGTTGATGGTTGGGATTTTAAGCAGTATGTTCTTGGGATGCTCTTCTATCGTTTTATCAGCGAAAACCTTACTAACTACATAAATGCTGATGAACGCCGAACTGGTAAAAAAGATTTTGATTATGCTCTTATTTCTGATAAAGAAGCGGAATTTGGTCGTGCTGATACGGTAAAAGAAAAAGGTTTTTATATTTTGCCAAGCGAGTTATTTGTAAATGTTTGTAAAAATGCACGTAATAATGCAAATCTTAACGAAACTTTAGCCGAAGTGTTTCGCAATATTGAGAACTCGGCTAAAGGCGCAGATAGTGAAGATGACTTAAAAGGTCTTTTTGATGATATTGATATTAACTCTAAAAAATTAGGTAACACTGTAGAACAAAGAAATCAAAAATTAGCCAAACTTTTAGAATCTATTGGCAATCTTCGTCTTGGTAATTATTCTGATAATACTATTGATGCGTTCGGTGATGCTTATGAGTTTTTAATGACCATGTATGCCTCAAATGCTGGGAAATCTGGTGGAGAATTTTATACTCCGCAAGAAGTCGCTGAACTTTTAGCGGAAATAACTACAGTCGGGAAAAAAGAAGTTAATAAAGTATATGATCCTTGCTGTGGCTCTGGTTCACTTCTTCTTAAGTTTGCTAAGGTTCTTGGAAAAGAAAATGTTAGACTTGGTTTTTACGGTCAAGAAATTAATATCACTACCTTTAATCTTTGCCGTATTAACATGTTTTTGCACGATATTAATTATAATCATTTTGATATTGAGTTAGGCGATACTTTAACTGATCCAAAACATTGGGACGATGAGCCATTTGATGCCATAGTTTCTAACCCCCCGTATTCTATTAATTGGGAAGGTGATGCTAACCCACTATTAATTAATGATCCGCGTTTTTCTCCTGCTGGTGTATTGGCCCCAAAGAGCAAGGCAGATTTAGCGTTTACCATGCATATGCTTTCCTGGCTTTCGACTAGCGGAACAGCGGCAATTGTTGAATTTCCAGGCGTTTTATATCGTGGCGGAGCAGAACAAAAAATTCGTAAATATTTAGTCGATAATAATTATATTGATACCGTAATTCAATTACCACCTGATTTATTTTTTGGTGTGACGATTGCTACTTGTATTATTGTGCTTAAGAAAAGCAAGAAAGATAATAAAACTTTGTTTATTGATGCCTCTACTGAATTTGTGAGAGGTGGAAATAAAAATAAACTAAGTGAAGAAAATCGTAAAAAGATTCTTAATGCTTTTATTGAACGCAAAGATTCAGAATATTTTGTTAAGTTAGTTGATAATAAGGATATAGCTAATAATGATTATAATATTTCAGTTTCCAGCTATGTTGTTGCCGAGGATACAAAAGAAATCGTTAATATAACAGAACTCAATACCGAGATTAGTAGAATTGTTAAGAAACAACAGGAACTTCGTGAGGCAATAGACGATATTGTAAAAAGAATCGAATGAAATAGAAAATAATTAATAAATAGCAATTAAAAAATAGTTATTACCTTATATTAAATTAATGAATGAATTAGGAGAAAAGAAAATTAAATTATTATTGAAGGATTTTTTAACAAATCATAAAGATTATAAACATAGCTCGGTATATTTGGATATTTATGACGATTGTGATGAAATTTTTCAGCAAGTTTTTTCATATTTTCACGAAAGAATGAATGGTCTTTTTGAATTTATGAACAAAAAAAGCGTTGTAAATAAGCATTATAATGCGGGGAGCAGTAGAGAATTGATTAATATTATCGATGAGCTCAGGGAAATTAAGAAGGGATTGTTGGGGACAGATTGTGATTTTGAAATAAACAATAACTATATAAAACAAATAAAAATTGTTCAGATCTTTTTAAAAGATTCGGGAGGTAGTCTTATTTCAGATGATTATGAAAAATTTAATACTATAAAATATGAACCTATTTTTAATCTGAAAAACAAAGATTTTCGTTTCACTAACATTGACTCATCTATTATTTCAAAGAGTGGCAATATAACAAAAATAAATAATTATTTATATATAAATCAAACAAGAATTAGTGAGCTTACTGAGATACAGAATGATAATTATGATTTATTAAAACTTATTCAATATTGTAAGGAGATTAATTTAGCTTTTTCTTATGAGATGTATTTGTCAACAGGAATGATACTTCGTGCACTAATTGATCACATCCCTCCAATTTTTTCAAAAAATAGTTTTAAAGAAGTGGCAAATAATTACGGAACTAAATCTTTTAAAGATTCTATGAAAAATTTAGAAAATTCTTCAAGAAAAATTGCAGATTCATTTTTACATACCCCAATCAGAAATAAAGAAAATCTACCAAACAGGACTCAAGTTGATTTTTCAAATGACCTTGATGTTTTATTATGCGAAATATGTAGAGTTTTAAAAAAATAATATGGAGAAAATAAATCAGTTAAAAATTGAAAAACTAATTTCAGAACTATGTCCGAATGGTGTGGAATTTTTAGATATTGAGAGGCTTTGGATTAAGGCGCCAAAATCAAAGCTTGGGGTCGCACAAGTTAAAGAACTTAGTGAGGGCAATATCATTTGTTTCACTTCTGGTAAAAATGTTTTTTATGTCGATGATTATCTTGTTGATGGAGAATATATTTTTATGAATGATGGGGGATCTGCTGATACAAAATATAATAAAGGCAAAGCTTATTATACAGATCATACTTTTACATTTACGGTTAATGAGAACAAATTATTGCCAAAATTTATCTATTATTTTTTAAAAGAAAATGAAATATATATAAATGATATTCTATTTAAGGGAACAGGTTTAAAAAATTTAAATAAAAAAGCATTTGCAAAATTTAAAATCCCTGTCCCACCACTCGCCATCCAAGAAGAAATTGTTAAAATTCTTGATAATTTTACAGAGCTGGAAGCAGAGCTGGAAGCAAGAAAGAAACAATATGAGTATTATTATAAGAAAATTTTAAAAGCAAGTGAGAATGTAAGACAGATCACATTAGATGAAGTTGGAAGAATTTCAATGTGTAAAAGAATATTTAAAAATGAGACTTCAGCTACTGGCGATATTCCGTTTTATAAGATTGGAACCTTTGGTAAGCAACCAGACGCTTTCATTTCACAAAATGTTTATGATGAATACCGTAAAAAGTTTTCATTTCCCAAAAAGGGAGACGTGCTTTTATCAGCTTCTGGAACGATAGGGCGAAGAGTGATTTATAATGGTGAGCCAGCGTACTTCCAGGATTCAAACATTATTTGGATAGATAACGATGAAAGTAAAATATTGAATAAATTTTTATATTATATGTATGCAACGGTTGAATGGAAAACCGAAGGAGGAACAATTAAGCGACTTTATAATGGTAATGTGAAAAAAATTAGAATACCAGTCCCAGCATTAGATGAACAACAACGCATTGTTTCAATTCTTGATAAATTTGATGCTTTAGTAAATGATATTTCCATTGGCTTGCCGGCCGAACTCAAAGCTCGTCGTCAACAATATGAATATTATAGAAATAAACTTTTAACTTTCAAAGAATATGTCGGTTAATAATAAATACAATTTAGTTGCCGAGAGTACACAGAGCACAGTTGTGGCTGAATATACTCCAAATGGAAAAAGAATCTCCGATTATCAAAGCGAAGCTGAATTAGAGAGTGCTTTTATAGAACAGCTAAAAACTCAGGCTTATGAATATGTGGCTATAACATCTGAGGCTGATTTGGTTTTGAATTTACGTAAGCAATTAGAGAAGTTAAATAATTTTAATTTTACCGACGGCGAATGGAATAATTTTCTTAAGAGTGAGATTGCTAATCCTAATCAAAATATAGAAGATAAAACCGCAACCATTCAAGAAGATTATATAAAAAACTTAGTTCGTGAAGATGGCTCAATAAAGAATGTTTATCTTTTAAAGAAGGATAATATTCATGATAATAGTCTTCAGATTATTAATCAGTATGCCACCGAAGACGGACAAAGAGCTAATCGTTACGATGTTACAATTCTTGTTAATGGTTTGCCCTTAATTCATGTTGAGCTTAAACGTCGTGGCGTAGCTATTCAAGAGGCTTTTAACCAGATTAATCGTTATCAAAGAGAAAGTTTTTGGGCCTCGTCTGGCCTTTTCGAATATGTGCAGCTGTTTGTAATTTCAAATGGCACCCATACAAAATATTATAGCAACACTACCAGATATCAGCATATTAAAGATGCTAATGAGGGTGCTTCTAAGAAAGGTAAGCGTACTAGTAATAGCTTTGAGTTTACTAGCTGGTGGGCTGACGCCACGAATAAACCGATTACTGATTTAATGGATTTTGCTAAAACATTTTTTGCTAAGCATGCTGTTTTAAATATTTTGACTAAATATTGCGTTTTCACGACTGACCACTTGCTTTTAGTAATGCGCCCCTATCAAATTGTAGCTACGGAAAAAATATTAAATAAGATTGAAATCAGTACTAATTATAAAAAATTAGGTACTGTAGAAGCAGGCGGATATATTTGGCACACAACTGGCTCTGGAAAAACTTTGACTAGTTTTAAAACTGCTCAATTAGCCAGCAAATTGCCTTATATTGATAAAGTTTTATTTGTCGTTGATCGCAAGGACTTAGATTATCAGACTATGAAAGAATATGATAAGTTTGCCAAAGGGGCGGCCAATAGTAATACTAGTACGGCTATTTTAAAAAAGCAGTTAGAAGACCATAATGCTAATATTATTATTACCACTATTCAAAAACTTGATAGATTTATTGGTAAAAATAAAGGACATAATATTTTTGATGGTCATGTAGTTATTATATTTGATGAATGTCATCGCTCTCAGTTTGGGGAAATGCATGCGGCTATTACTAAAGCTTTTAATAATTATCATCTTTTTGGTTTTACCGGCACTCCTATTTTTGCGATTAATTCTTCTTCTGGCGGTCGAATTGATTTTAAGACCACTGAGCAAGCATTTGGTGAAAAATTACATACTTATACTATTGTTAACGCTATTGCCGATAAAAATGTTTTACCATTTAAGGTTGACTATATTTCAACTGTTAAAGAGGCTGAAAATATTGAGGATAAAAAGGTTAGCGATATTGACCGAGAAGCAATTTTAGCCGCTCCTGAGCGTCTAGAAAATATTGTTCGCTATATTTGTGATCACTTTGATCAAAAAACTAAACGCAATAGTTTTTATAAAATAAAAGAGAGAAGGTTAGCTGGATTTAATTCTATTTTTGCTGTTTCATCCATTGATGTTGCAAAAAAGTATTATGCTGAATTTAAAAAACAACTTTTAAATTTACCAAGTGATAAACGTCTTAAAATCGCGATAATTTATAGTTTTGGAGTTAATGATGAAGATGCTGATGGTTTAGTTGATGAAAACTCAGAAGACACTAGCGGACTAGATCTTAGTTCAAGAGATTTCTTAGAAAATGCGATTATTGATTACAATGCGATGTTTGGCACTTCTTACGACACTTCATCTGATAAATTTCAAAATTATTATAAAGATGTCAGCCAAAGAGTAAAAGATAGAGAAATCGATATTCTGATTGTGGTTAATATGTTTTTAACTGGTTTTGACGCTACTACTTTGAATACTCTATGGGTTGATAAAAATTTAAGATTGCACGGCTTATTACAAGCCTATTCTCGCACTAATCGTATTTTAAATAGCGTTAAAACTTTTGGTAATATTGTTTGCTTTCGTAATTTAGAGAAAGCGACCAACGAATCAATTTCGTTATTTGGCGATAAAGAGGCTAGTGGCATTGTTTTACTTAAATCTTATGCTGAATATTATAATGGCTACAAAGATGGTAATAAAGAAGTTCGTGGATATGTCAGCTTAGTTGATGAGTTAATGGAGAAATTTCCAGTTGGTGTTAGGATTGACAGCGAACAAGCTCAGAAAGAGTTCATTAAGCTTTATAGCAATATTTTACGTTTGCGTAATATCTTAACAACTTTTGACGAGTTTGCTAAAGACGAAATTTTTACAGAATATGATATTCAAGACTATCACAGCATGTATATTGATTTGTATAATGAATTCCGCAAAGCTAAAGAAAGCGAGAAAGAAAATGTTAATGATGATGTAGTGTTTGAAATGGAGCTAATCAAACAGGTTGATATCAATATTGACTATATCTTGGGATTAATTAAAAAATACCATGAAGATCATACCAAAAACCGAGAAATATTAGTTGATATTAATAAGGCAATTGATGCTAGCGTTGAATTAAGAAATAAAAAGGATTTAATCAATCAATTTATTTCTTCACTCGATATTAATTCAATAGTTGATGCAGACTGGCATAGTTTTATGAATAAGAAAAAAGTTGAAGAACTTGAACAGATTATTAAAACCGAGGAACTTGATTATGAAGCTACTTATAAATTTATTAAAAATTCTTTCAGAGATGGCTCAATTGCAGTTTCGGGTACGGCTATAACTAAAGTTTTACCTCCAGTATCTCGTTTTTCTCCAGATGGCGAACGAACAAAGAAGCGTGAAACCGTCTTAACAAAATTGACTAACTTTTTTGAAAGATTTTTTGATATTTCTGGAGGGAAATTATAAATTTTTATGGATACAGATATTCAACAGTTAATAGACGCTACTACTATTATTAAAGTGTGTGATAATCGTAATGATAGTGTAATCTTTGGAGATTTGTATTCTGTAAGTAGATTTATGGAAGAACAGGGATATACACTTGATATAACGGATCAGAGGATGCACCACGAGATTTATCTGAGTGATGCGCGGAGAGTGGCACCTGAGAAATTGAAGACTGTGGTCAGGCATCCAATAAAGACTATGGGGGAATAAAAGGAAAAAGACATGGCATCTACAAAGGCATATTTGGATTTTGTTTTGGAACAATTATCAGGACTGGATGAAATCAGCAGTCGGGCAATGATGGGAGAATTCATTCTTTATTACCGTGGAAAGGTTTTTGGTGGAATATATGATGACAGACTTTTGGTAAAGCCGGTTCCGGTGGCGGTGAAAATGATGCCGGATGCTGAGATGGAACCGCCATATGATGGTGCGAAAAAAATGATTCTGGTTGATGATGTGGATAATCGGCAGTTTCTGTGTGAATTGGTTGAGAGCATGTGGGAAGAATTGCCGAAGAAGAAAGAGAAAAAGTTGAGAAAAAGTGCAAGTAAGACTTGACAAAAACGAACAAATATTCTATATTTAACTGCGGAGATTTTATACCCAAAAGCAGAAAATAGGAATGTACAAATGGAGCTCATTTGATGGTTATACAGAGGAAAGACAAAATTATAGACTTTTATATGATTCATTTAAGTTTTTTTATTTTAGCTTCGAACAATTAAGATTTAATAAGATTTCTGGTATTCAAATAGTTGGTGATGCAATAAGTCAGCAACATTTTAATGATTTAACTGGGGTTAATTTGTTTAGCGTATATTTTAATGGTAAAAAATGTATTGATTTATTAGATAAACTTAAACTATTTGATAAAAATGACCCAGATTGGGATTTTTGTAAAAGATTTAAAGAGACTAGAAATAAGTTGATTGAGCATAATCATAATCCATTAGGACTAGATATACAGATTGAGCCGTTTATATGGAGTCTGTCGAGTACTGATTCTTTCATGGAAATATTTATTAATAGAAATTTACAAGAAAGAATCTTTGATGTTTATATAGATTATTATGAAGATTACTATAAGCTAGAACGTATTATTTCTAATGTTATACAAAGTTTCTAGCTGGAATACAGAATTAAACAATGTTAATAATTTTATTCTTCAACAATATCTCCCCGTTTAAGCAAGTAAGTAATTCTCGTTTTTCTTGGTCATCACCCTCTTTTAATAAAAATTTAATGTAGTTTTTAACATCGACGTCGCTCACGTCGATGTTTTGATTTTTACCAGTCGCCATCATTTGAAACTTCTTAAACCTTTTTATTTCACCCTCAATTTTATCTTGAACTGGCAGTTTTTTAAAATCTAATTTATCAATTTGCTTTTGTAACTGTTTGATTAAATCTTCTTCACTAATATAGCCAGATTTACAATTTTTATCCTTTGCCTTAGTGCAACCATAATAAATATGACGGTTATAACCGCCATTTTTTAATTTCTTAAATTTTTCGGTCGCTGATATACCAGAACCACATAAACCACAGGTCATAATTTTAGTAAAAGCGAATTCAATGTTTTCTCGCCTAACCAGTTGCGAGTTTTTCATTTGATCTTGGACTAAATCAAATAATTCCTTAGTTATTAATGGCTCGTGCTTTCCTTGATACCAATTGCCACTGCCTCGTGGGTATTCAAATGGCCCGTAATAGAAGGTATTTTCAAGAAGACGATAAATATTACCTAAACTCAAATGCTTTTTACCAAGCGCTGTTCTAAAATTTAAATCAAATCTTAACCAATTATATAATTTTCTGCCCGACCATTTTTCATAAGCAACTTTTTCAAACATTTGTCTTATAACATGACCTCTATCTGGATCAATTAAACATTGTCCCTTATGATCAACTCGCTTTTCTTTAAAGTAGCCAGTCGGTGGACATGTTGGCCATAAACCTCTTTCACATCTAGCTCTTAAACCTCGTTTCACATTAATTCCTCTGTTATCGTTTTCAAGTTTTGCCTGAGAACATAAAATCATAAGCAAAAACTTTTCGTTTGGTGAATTACTAAATGTCTGACCAAAGGTGCGAATGCTCATTAATTTTTTCTCATCCATTAAATCAACTAGTGATCCTAAGTCGCCAGCGTTTCTTGATAATCTATCAGGAGCCCAAGTTAAAATAGCGTTAAATTTTTCTTCTGCTATATCTTTTAGTAATTCCTTAAAAATGGGACGATTGCCAGAATCTTTAGCGGATTTTGATTCTCGCCTAATATCGACGATTTCTAGATTTTCTCGTTCGGCAATTTGAAGCATTTCCTTAACCTGAGAATCAATAGACTGAATTTGTCTTTCGTCTGATTCAGTACTTTTTCTGGCATACAGGCAATACTTTAAGGGAGCGTCTAATGGAGGCATATGTTTTAATAGTTAATTATTAGTTAAATCTACGCCTCCATTAATGACACACTTTTGGGCTTTTGCTAAGCAGCTAGCTGTTGGCAACTTGTCGATAACTTTCCTTGTAATATTAAAGGAAAAACTACCAATTTAAGAAATATATCCTAGGTGGATTTGGATATTTTTCTAGCAAGCTGTGAGCCATATTAACGAATGCATCGGCTAAATCATCATGTTTTTCTACACCGAAATGGACTATTTGCTGAATTAACTCTTCCGCTCCTTCTCTCGGAAATAATATTTGCCCGCTTTTTATCATGTTAGCCGTTAAAACAAGACGACTGCGTTTATCTTGTCCTCCCGGATGAGTTGTCATCACATTTTCGACACCCTCTACTTTAAGTTGTTGAGGTAAGGCTTTTTGATAGGCAACATCTTCTACAACTAACCTGACGAGATTATAATCTTTTTTGTAGCTTTCATACATCACCTTGCAGGTGTTGATAGTTTCAGGGAAGTTAAGTCGTCTATTGATTATCTTTGGTAAAATATAAATTCTATATCCTGTTTTGGTTTCAAATAATAATCCTGGAACCATGGCTGTATAATCTGCAACATCGCTTTGAGAAATGGCAGGATCAATACCAATTCTCACTTCAAGATGTGATTTATATCCGCCATACATGTCCATCCTTTCGGGAATCTCGTCATAATAATTAATCCATTCAGGATAAATAGCTTGATCTTCACTGGGAACAATATTAAGCAGATATTCTTGTTGCCAAGTAATTTCATTGCCGACTTTTTTTCTTTCAATTTCTACATCTTTCTCATTCGGATATTTGCCAGGCCAAAGACAAACGCCTTTCTTGTTGATTAAAGGATAATATAAAAAGTGACCGTCGATAATATCTTTTTCTCGCTCTTCTTTTAATCTCATAAGTAGCGAATCTTCATGTAAAAGATTTCCGACTATAACCAACCTCGTATCCTTGTCACCAGCAGGGATTACTTCGCCCTTAAGCCATTGATATGTTTTATTGCGCCCATCCCTAGTTTTGGTCGAGCTGATATCTTCCACATCATCGCAGATAATTAAATCTGGTCGGCTTTCGTAATGTCTAATACCTCTAATACTTTGATCGACTGAAGCGACCGTTATTCTGGCATTAGTGTTAGAAAAGACGATTGACTGTGCACCCCATTCATCACTATTTTCTCGAAAGGGACCAAGGTCTTTTTTAAGCAGGTCGTTATCCTCTAATTCTCGGCGCAAATTCATCATGTGCTGTTTAGCTTGTGCCTGGGTTTGGCAGAAAATAACAACAAACTTCTTTTGTTGTTTACCGAGTATCGCCCAAATCGGATAAGCGGCAGTTACAATTGTTGATTTGCCTGATCCTCTAAAAGCGACTACAAATAAATTTTCTTTGTGACTGGATTCAATTAAGGAGATTATGTTTTTCTGGAAATCTGCCGTTTCATATTTAACATAATGGGCGTAATAGAAGTGAAAGAAATATGAAAAGCTTTCTCTAGTTATCGCTGTTCTTATCTTCTTGTCTTGGGTCATTTGCTCCACCATCTCTTGGGGAATCATCTTGTTTACTATCATATGTGTTTGTATTATTAATTATTAATGGCTCATCAGCTGGCAATAGTTTTGCCAGTTTCAAAGCGTGTTTAACCACTTCTGCTTGAGCAGGAGTTAGTTCGTCAGCATCTTCTACTTTTGAAGTTACCTCAATCTTGTCCTTAAACCTTGGATTGCGATGTCTAAGCCAAAAGCTAATCGCTGACCAATTTTTTTCCTTGATCATGGTTAGTAGCTGGCTTTCGCTCATATCGTTCACTAAAGCTTCACCTTCTGCTAAAGCCTCGTCCATCACTTCAGAAAACTTTTTGTCTTCTCGTTTCCAGCGATAAACACTATTGCGGGATATACCTGATTTTTCACAAGCAACCAGTACAATGGGGACTTTTTTAAGCTCGGCAAAGAAAGCTTCTTGTAATCGACTTTTCTTAGACATGCTCCACCACCTCCTTTCTGCCTGTTAATTTTCGATATCTTGCTATCGCCAGATCACAGAAAACTGGCTCAAGCTCCATTGCGTAGACTTTTCTCTTTAATTGTTCGCCTGCTATAATCGTGCTGGCTGATCCTGAGAAAGAATCAAGAATAATATCGCCTGGCTTAGTACAGCGTCTTATAGCTTTCTCGTAGAGCTTCGGTGGCTTACTGGTAGCATGTTCATAATCTTTACCTGAAATACGCTTGGTAAGCCAAATATCTAGAGAATCATAAACATCTTCAAACATTTCATTACCCGTACCCAGCTCTTTATTTAAAACCTCGTTATAGTTTTTAATATCAGGATTGATATATGGTTTACCTTTAACTCCATAGACGGCTGGTTCATAGCATTTGTTGAAAGCGATCTTAGGGGTGGGGTTCTGTGAATTTTTAAGCCACAGGCAAACTCGCTTATTAACTATTCCCAGTTCTCGATATAATTCTTGGAAAAGACCAATATAAGTCTGATCGCACCAGTAGAAGACATGTGTGTCAGGTTTAGTATTCGGCAAAGCGGCTAACAGGGAATTTTTAATAAACTGTTTATATTCTTCATAACTGCGATTATCGTTAACCGCTCCACCATAATCATTTTTTCCACCAATGCCTTTTGAATAATCTAATTTGATGTTGTAAACAGGGTCACTAAATATCATTGTGGCTTTATCATTGCCGAACAGTCTTTTAAGATTATCGGGATTAGTAGAATCACCACAAAGCAGGCGATGCTCGCCTAAATGTATTAAGTCACCTGGCTTAGTTATTGGTGTCTTAATTTTTTTTAATTCCGCTTCAACATCAAAATCTTCTTCCTTAACCTCTAACTCTTTATCCCAGAAATGAGATAAATCGATTTGGTCAAAGCCAATATCAATTAATAGGTCTAAGTCAAAAGTCTTTAACTTTTCAAAATCCCAGTCGCCACCAAGAGCATTACTGGCGATTAAATATCGCTTAGCCTCATCTTCTGTTAATTGACGGTTAGGAATTCTTACGTCAATCAATTCTTCGCCCCTACCAAGGATTTGAAGGGCCTTAACCCGTTGGTGGCCGGCCAAAATTTTGCCATTTAAGTCGATGGCTGGAATTTCGACTAAATTAAATTTAGCCAAACTCTTTTTAAGATCTGACATTTGCTTGTCGTTGATTTTTCTGGGGTTAACTTCTTGGGGAACAAGATCGTTAACTCTTTTTTGCACTGTGTGCCATTCTAATTTTTTCATAGAATTTTTAATTAAGTTAATTAAATTATTTTTTAAAAACAAAAAAGCCTATCCCACGCACGAAACAGGCCAAGACACTAAGTCTAAGACTATTTCTTGCGCGGAATAGGCATGGTTTTTTAGGCGATACTCTATTCTACTTTCTACTACGCATTAACTTTCGTTGTGTAAGTACTTTTTTACTTGTTTAAACCTCTTATAACTCTTTGGCCATTCTTACTTGATATAAACTCTTTTACGTCATCCCCAAATTTTATAGGAATATTGTCTGTTGGTATCTCCAGTAATAACTTTATGCCGTTTTTTTGTTCTTCTTGGACCATTTTCAAAAATGCTGGGTCGGTTTTAACGTATTGGTCTAATATTCTGATAAGGCTTTCTCTGTCAGATAGATCTTCTGTTTTAAAACCATAAAATCTGCCAGGCTGGTTTTGTGTAAAAGATTTATTGACGTTTTTTGCTATCGCCTTACTCGGCTGCCTATGAGAAGCATGGAAAGTAATATCAGTAATTCGCAGGACTTTATATTTAAACCCAGGCGTCTTTTCAAAAGGCTTTAATTGTAATTGTTGTTCCATATATTTATAAATTATATTCTCATTATAAATCAGGGGAAGTATCTTGTCAAGTTTTAAAAGACTTAAGTATTATTTTGACTAAGTAAGAAAAAAGTAGTAAAATATAATCATTGAATATTTTATTAATAAATAGAAAAATTACTAAAATTTGCTAAATATAATATGTTTTAAATTATAAGATTATGAAAAATTATTATCGTATCATGCTTGGTCAAAAGAGTGTTTATGCTAAAGAAGCTTATAGTGGAAATTATATTGGAGCTGGATGGTTGCCTGATATTAATTTATCTGGAGAGTTTTCAGATAATTGGCGGGAGTTTAACAAAAAATTTATCCCAATTTATTTAGAAAAAAATCCTGATAAAAAGAAGATTTCAGCTGGTCTTGCTTGTGGGATGTTATATACAATATGCAAAGGTATTGTGGTAGGAGATATTGTTCTTTGTCCAGATGGTCTTGGTAGTTATTATGTTGGGGAAGTGACGGGAGAATATGAATATGTTGTTGGTAGTTTGCTATCCCATCGCCGTGCAGTACGCTGGTTCACCAGAAGTATTTCTCGTGAAGAAATGAGCGAATCTCTCAGAAATTCAGCGGGGTCAATAGGTACTGTTAGTAATATTTCAAAATATGCTAATGAAATAGAGAGTTTTATTTCTGGCTCTCGTCCAGCTTCGATAATTTCAACGGATGATACAATAGAAGATCCTAGTATTTTCGCTTTAGAAAAACATCTTGAAGATTTTCTTGTACAAAATTGGCACCACACTGAACTTGGTAAAAATTATGATATTTATGAAGAAGACGGCGAAAAAGTTGGTCAGCAATATCCAAGTGATACCGGCCCAATAGATATTTTAGCAATTAGTAAAGACAAGAAGGAACTTTTAATCGTTGAATTAAAAAAAGGACGCGCTAGCGATATAGTGGTTGGACAGATTCAAAGGTATATGGGTTATGTGCAAGATGAACTGGCGGAAGCTGGACAGAAAGTAAAAGGAACAATTATCGCCTTTGAAGATGATGTTAGAATTCATCGCGCACTTTCCGTAGCGCAAAATATCGATTTTTATACTTATAAAATCAGTTTTAAGTTGGAAAAGAAAAAATAGAAACATTTATTGTAAAAACATGGACAAGAATCTCAACAATCATCAAGAAGAAATTGATGATGAAAAATATAAATTAGCCTATCGCAAAGAAATGGAAAAGGTTAAGAAAATATTTTTAAATAAGCGCAGTGTCGTTATTTTTATTCTTGTCTTCGCTGTTTTAATATTTTTAGCGGATAAATATAAACAAACCCCTTTAGAAGAAAATACTAATAATAATTCTAATACAAGCTCCGCCTCAGTAATAAATGAAGGTTCCAGCGATCCAGAAGAAACTGAGGCTGAAAAGAATGAAAAAATAAAGATTATTTCTGATGTTTTAGGTGGTCATCAAATTAGATTTGCCGACCAAGATTTGAAATTAAAAGGATTTTTCAACCCAGAAGATAATGTAATGTCTGCAATTTATTCTGATAATATTTTAAGTTATCAACCAGAACACGAAATTACTATTCATCAGTATTATAATAAAATATCAGCTTCTGAAGGTTTTGATAAAGAATTATTATATGTAGCTAAAGGCGCCTATAATGGTAGATATTTAAAAACCAATCAATACGATAATAATTATTTAATAATACTAAGTGATTTAAATTATGACTCATCTGCTGTTTCTTTATATTTAATTAAAATATTTGAAAAAGATGGCCGTACCTATAAGATTTCTTATCAAAAAAATGTTAGCGAAGGTGCTGTAAATATTGCCAAAACTTGGGTTGATGAAGATTACAAAATTTTGGTAGATGAATTTAAAGATATTGACGCTTTTTCTGGTATCGACCTTAATTATGTACAAAAAATATTTAATGATAGTTTAAAAATTAAAGAAAAATTATCAAAGAATAATATTTATAAAGATGTAAAATGGGAAACAAAAAAAATCAAAGAAGATAATGCTCATGCTGATATCAATGTAGAATATCCGGAGTTTAAAGGGTTTTACTCGGCTAATAGTTTGAATAAAATTATCACCGATATTGTTTTGGGCACACTTGAAAACGATAGGGGTATGGTTAATGATTGGATGGAAAATAAAGATCCAAAAAACAACTATGAGCCATGCGGAGGAGAGTTGGATTACTATTATGAATGTAGCGTTAATCTTGACTCTTCTTTTAAAGTTAAATCTATAATTAACGATGTTATTAGTATCGAAATTATTTTAACCGACTATACTGGCGGCGGGAATGGCAATCATAGTTATTCTAAAACTATAATTTACGATCTAAAAAATGGAAAACAGCTATTTGTTGATGATATATTTTGTGGCAATGATTATTTAAAGAAAGTAAAAGAGGTTTTAAGGGCAAATTTAATTAATGGCTCGGTTTTTGATAATAGTTTAGGATATTTAACCGATGAAGTTTTGTTGTCATATCTAAGGGAGGCATCTTTTAACGATTTTGGCCTAACATTATCTTTTAGCCCTTATATCTTTACTCCTGGCGCTTATGGAATTTATGATATTTTTATTCCTTATACTGTTTTAGAGAATAATCTTTGTTTTAAAGATAGCGGTAATAATGAAATTCTCATTAAAAGAAATCTTTTACATTTAGATGTCCCTGCTAAATTAAGTGATACCTGCGGATTTATGGCTGATAATTGTGATAGCTTCAGTTTTTATGAAGGAAAGTTCAATGAATTGGATGATTATGATTTTACTAAAGATAAAGCCTCTATTTCAATATTATTTAACAATGATTATAAAGTTGGGAATATGTTAAACGGTGGTAAAAATGAGCAAATCGTTGTAGCCCCTTATTTTTGGCAATGGGCTTCTAGCGGTTATGGTCTTTATGTTTTAAAGATTGAAAATAATAATCTAGTCTTATTATCTAGAATAGACGTTGGCAAGGGGTTACCTGAAAATATAAAGATAGAAAATAATAAAATATATTTTTCTTATATTAATCTTGATGATTCAGAGATTTCTCGTAAATGTTATTTTAAAGATAATAAAATAGAGGAGAAAAATTTAATTTGTGAATAATCTTATGTTAACTGAATCACAAGTAGAGAAATTTTTAAGAGAATATCTTATTAAAAAAGGGTGGAAAATTGATAAGCCCGAAAAGAAGCGAGGTGAGCATGGTTGTGATATCGTTGCCAGCCATCCTAAATGGAGAAAAAAATATTTTATAGAAGTAAAAGGTAGCGGAAAAGCCGCTTTACAGATGAAGCACTCAGGATTTTATATGTTGTTAGGTCAAATAGTTTCTAGAATGGATATCGGTGGTAATAGTCAAAATAAATCACGCTATTATGCTATCGCAGTTCCAGCTGAATGGGAGAAAACTTTTAAGAACAAAATAAAAGAGATGCGATATGCCTGGAAACTTTTAAAATTAAAAGTATTTTTAGTTGATCGGTCTGGTAATGTTTTAGAAAAAAGTTATTCTAAATTTTTATAATATGGATAAAGTAAAAGAAAATATTTCAATAGCTGAATTTTATCAATCCAATCAAAATAGATACCTAGGCGGTCAAATTTCTGAAACTCTAAATAATTTAATTAGTGATTTCAGACTTCAGCATCCAAAAATGTTTGAACCAGTTAATAATACTTTAGTAGCTGTTAAATCAATCCAAGAAGCGTTAAATAATCTAAATTTTAATTGGGAAAGTAAATACAAAAACCATTCCTTTTTATCTTTTTATAAGCAAAATGAGCCAATTAATAATCTATTAGATTTTTATCAGGCTAATAAGGGTTATTATGATGGTTTAGAGCTTAAATATAGCGAAATAATAGGTAATCTACTTAATGCTTGGCAAGAATTCTCTGGAGATACCGTGCAAAACACAGGCAGTTTTTATAACCAAGCGCTAAATTTGGAGAAAAGAATTATTTTTATAAAAAATAGTGACTTAAAAGATTATTTAGCTGATAAAGAAAACTTTGATCATAAAATTTTTGGTGATAAAACATCTAATGTTTCTTTGATTTTTATTTATAAGGTTAATGATCAAGAATTTTCTACTGATAATCTGCAAAAAATTATTTTGTCTCATAAAATAGAGAAATATGGCAAAGAATAAGCTGGAAGATGTTGTTGATAAAAATACTAAGATATTATTTTGCGGTATGGCTCCTGGGAAAAAATCTTGTGAAATGGGCCATTATTATGCAAATACTGGTAATAGATTTTGGCGTATTTTATATGAAGCCAACTTAATTGAAGTCTTGATTAAGCCGTCTAGAGAATTGAATAACTTGAATTATAATAAATTAAAAAGAGTCAATATTGGTTTAACAGATTTAGTTAAAGACCAATGCGGAATGGATGCAAAAATTAAATTTACCGAAAAAGACAGAGAGAGATTAAAAGAATTGATTAGTAATAGTAAAAAATTAAAAATATTAATATTTAATGGTAAAAAGCCAGCCTCTAAATTCCTAAAAATTCAATCAAAGGAATTAGATTTTGGGCATCAGAAAGAAATCAGCGAGGATTTAGGAGTAGACATTTATATTATGCCTTCTACTTCGGGAGTAAATACTGGATTTAAAACTAAAGATTTAGCTAAGTTATTAAAATCTTACATCAACAATAAAATTTATGCATAAAATACAAAGAGCTATATTAAACCTTGCTGAAGAAGAAAATATAAGTTCTATGACATTAAGAGCTATTAGCCAGGCAATAGGAGAGGGCGATGCTCCGCAGAAAATCAAGCATCATTTAAATCAATTAGAGGCTAAGGGTTTGTTAAAAATTATTAAAGAAGAAAACAGAGTTGTTGGGTTGAATAATAGCTCAAACAGTAATATTATTTCCATCCCTATCATGGGAGCAGCTAATTGTGGTGATGCTAGAATTTATGCTGATAATAATATCGATGGTTATTTAAAGGTTTCAAAAAAAATATTAAAAAAGAACAAGAAAGACATATTTGCTATCAAAGTTGTTGGCAATTCAATGAACAGAGCTAAAGTATATGGAGAGAGTATAGAAGATGGTGATTATGTAATAATTGATTCTTCTATAAATAAACCTGCGGATGGAGAATACGCTCTATTTGTTCTTGACGGTGTTGCTAATATTAAAAAGTTTAAAGAAGATAAGAGTAGACAATCAGTTATTCTGATTTCGGAGTCAAATCGAGATTATCCTCCAATAGTTTTACATAAAGATGATGTTGGCTGTTTGTGCGTAGCTGGAAAAGTAATACAGGTTATTAAATCCTAAGATTTTAAATATGAAAAAAATTATTTTTATATTCTTATTAACCTTACTACTATCAGGTTGCAGCTTAAATAATAAAAGAGTTTCTGAAATTAATACAGAAGTAAAAAATGATTATCAAGCCCCATCTAGTATTAATTTAGAATATGAAGATGATGACGCAAAAATATATTCCTTTAGTCAGGGCCTTAATAATATCGATTTAAATTCTGATGGCTTAGATGATGCTGTCTTTGTTTCTCATATTACTGGAGCTGATTATTATGATTATCATGTTTTTTACGATAGAGATATTTACAGTTTTTATATTAATAACAAAAGAACCGAACCTAACTCTGATTATTGGAGTTTAGTGACTAGAGAAATTACTGGTAAAAAAATTGGCGATTTTGATAAAGATTTTGTTGTGCCAGAAATATTAGGTTGTAACGGCGGTGGGCTATTAAGATTAGCTAAAATTAATAATGTAAATTATTTATTGTTGATATCACCTGTTGAAAATGATAATAAGTCCGATATGAATGTGCAGGTGGAAATATATAAATTAACTTTGTCTGGAAATTTAAGAGGCTCTGATTATATATTTTCTTATGTTGATACTTTTATTAGTAAAGATGCGGATTGTGGAATAGAAAGCATTTATGAAGCAGAAATTCCTAATATCGTTGAATTTTTGAAATTAAAAAACAAAGAAGATGATAAAAAACTAACTTATAATCAGCTCATGTCTTATAAGTTAGAAAAATCTGATACTCCTGGCTACTTTAACACCGAGAAAAAAGGACAGGAAATAGAATGGCAAGCGAAGATTAGTGGCAATTATTCTCAGATTACTGGCATTAAATTTTGTATTATTGATGATGAGCACCAGGATGTTGACATAAATCAACCTTGCGATATGTTTTGGGCTTTTGCCGACGAATTAATGGACGCCGATAATATAGCGATTAACCCAGATTGGGATGGGAATTGGGTTAAATATATATTAAATTATTATAACGTTCCTTTTGATGAAAATACCAATTACTTTAATAATATCTATACCGTAAGAGGTATTGTTAACGGCATTGATTGTGCACCAAGTGATAAATGTTCTCCTGATATAGAAATAATTAGTATTAATAAATAAATATATGAAAACAAAACAAATTATTCAGCTGGTAATTTTGACGCTCTTTCTTTATTTAGGAATATTCTTTATGAAGAATGGCGACTATTTTGAATACTATGATATTTATGGACTATTAACTCTAGTTATTTTATCTGGCCTATACGTTATTTATAGTAAAAAGGAAAATAAATTTACTGAGTATTTTAGGATATTATTATACGCAATTTTAGCAGTCTTAATTTATATATTTTTAGATAACAACGTATTTTACTCCTCCTATCATTTTTATACAGAAGTAATGAATAATAAACCACTGGATGCTCTATATATAATATTTACTGGTTTTGATTTTATTTATGTGCTAATGATTTCAGCTTTATTGTTATTTAATAAACCAGTAAAACATAAAGTTTTTCAAGTTGGCAAGTTAAAAATATCTTTATAATTAAATTAATGAAATATGAGTAACGTAAATTTTACTAGACAATTAGTTAAGGGCAAAATTGCTGAAACAATATTTTCTCAGATGTTTAGGGAATCTGGTAATTTTACCGTCTTAGAGTTTGGTTATGAAAAAGTAATTCCGGAAATGATTCAGCAGGGCTTCAATGAAAATAATCCAATGATTGAAACTTTAAGAACTGCACCTGATTTTGCGGTTATTGATAGAGATACTAGGCAGGTTAAGTTAATTGAAGTTAAATATCAACGTTCTTTGAGCTCTGAATATACTCTTAAAGCAGCCAATAGAATGAGCCAGTCTTGGAATCCGTCTTATTTATTTATTGCTACTTTGGGCGGCTTTTATATGGACGAAATTGCTAATATTATTAAGAATAAAGGACAAATAGCTAAATTGAATCATCCAAAGATTAATAGTGATCTTCAAAATGATTATTTGCAGATATTAAAGAGATTTGAGCAGGATAATTAATTTATCATTTATGGATAAAATTGACTGGCAAGAAGGATATTATATAGGAAAAGAATATATAGAAGATCCTGAAAAAATAGAAGCTATAATTCAGTATTGCATAAAAATGCCAGTAAGATTTGAGGATTTTAATATTAGCGTCTCAAAGGATATTAAAATAATTCAAGGAAAAGGTGAGTTGTTGGTTAATATAGAGAAAGCTGTATCAAGAAAACTTTTTTATGACATTGTTCATAATATTTCGAAAGCCGTTAAGGATAATGATATTGAGGCAGCAAAAACATATGTTAACGCTGGCAGGTTTGTCGTTGGGTATATATCATCTTCTTTTCCATTGATAATAGACGAAATACAAAAGAAAAAATATTTAGAAGGGCATCTATTGGTTAGAACAATTTCTTTGCCGGAAATTATTGACGTTGCTATTGTCAGCAAGGAAAACAAAAAAGAAGGGGCTGTAATAACGGGGTGGCCAATTCCAATGCCGCCATTTCCTCCATCTAAGTTTTTAGCTAGAGAGGCGGATGCTATTTTTATTAGAGATTTTATTGAGGCTATAACATGTTATTTTGGATATGATATAAATGAAGGGATAAGAAAAATAATAACATCTTTAGAGAATTATTGGATAAATTATAATTTAAAAAAGAAAAATAAAAGTTTCAAAGAGTTGGTTGATTTATATATTGTAGAAGAAAACTATGCTTACAAAGAACATAATCTAAAAATAATAAGAAAAAATATAAAATATATTTACGATATAAGAAACTCGATCGTTCATAATAAGTTACGTTTAAAAGCTAACGATATTTATTTACTTAAAATTGCTATAGGGAGTCTATCTTATGTTTATCAAGGTAAACTTATACATGTAGAGCATTTCAATTACGTATTTTCCCTTACTCAGCAGTTTATTGGAATTGATCACGAGTTTAATGGTTTAAATCTTGATTATGGGGAAAAACAAAAAGAAACGGCCGCAGAATCAAATGGTTTTGTCATTAAAAACAAGGAAGACATGGATGATTATATGTTTAATGGTTTAAATCTTTCTAGTGAATATGTAAATGAAATCAACACAAATTATCGTATAAGTTTAAAATACTAATAATATGAAACTATTTTTAACATCAACCGGTTTAGAAAATAAAAATATCTCCAATCATTTTGAAATGAGCTTTTTACCTAAAGAGCCAAAAGATATGTCTTTTTTGGTTGTTTCTATTCAAGACTCAGAGCAGGACGCTTTTTATTTAGAGAAAACGTTAAGTGAGATAAAAAATACAGGTGCTCAGGATATTGATGTTTTTAAATTAGGAAATGAAAAATTTACTACCGAAAAAGAATATGATGTCATTTTCGTTTGCGGGGGCAATACTTTTGATTATTTAGATAGATTAAGAAAAACTGGGCTCGACAAATTTATAGTGGGCTTTGCCAAAAAAGAAAATAGCACGTACGTTGGCGTTAGTGCTGGTAGTATTCTAGTAGGACCAGATATATCCATTGCTGGGGACGAAGACCATAATGATATCGGACTCACAGACTTAAAGGGTCTCTGTTTAACTGATTATATAATTTACCCTCATTACAGAAAAGAATTAAAGCCGCAGTTAGATGAGTTTAAAAAAAGAACTGGATATCCGATTATTGAATTAGAAGATAATCAAGCTTTTATCTTAGAAGACTCAGTATTTCATTATATAAACAAAGACTTATAAAATATGAATGATAAAGAAATATCAAAATTAATTTGGAGCAATGAAGCTGCTTTAAAAGAGAATTTTCTACTAACGGTTGAAGCTTTAAAGATTCAGAACACTATTTTAGAATATTTAAATTCGGTTTTAGATGTTAATTCTTTACTAGGGCTAAGACTAAGAAAAATTACATCGAATGCAAAGCCTGATACTTGGTGGTCTAATGATGCTGGATTCCCAACTGATAATGCTTGGCAGAAAATTGAAAAATATGTTAATATTTTCCAACAGTATTTAGCTGAAAAAACTATTAAAAAAAGAATAAGCGATGATCAATTTTTCATTGAATCAAGAATCCAGGGAGAAGACCAACATATTTTAGTTGGCAAAAGAGATGGATCTGGAAGTAAGGCTCATATAGTAATTGATGGTGTAACTGGAGAGATAAGGATTGAAGATAACCAACGGGCCCCAGAAGAAGTAACAGAAAGAATAGAAACTATAATCAAATTACCAAATGGTAAGCTAATCAAGACAACTAGAGAAATATTAGAATTTATTGCCGACGAATAAAGATTACGCCTATCTGTAACTTTTATATTAATTATTGTGTCACTTTTGTCACTTTTCAAGGAAAACCATAGAGCACGAGGATCTTATTTATTGAAGTTCTAAGATATCGCCGAAAAGCCTTACTGAGCTTGCCGAAATTACGGTTCCAGCCCGAAGTAGCCCGCCAATTGGGAAATTGCAAATTTAAAGAGGTTGTCTTGCGGCGTCTTTGCCGCCGCAAGACAACCTCTTTATTGCATAAGTTCACTCTCATTTTGGACTACGAAGAAAGACAAGACCAGGTGAACTAATACATCTATTTGAAAATATAAATAGTCAATGGAAAATAGATGCTAACTCGCACCTGCTAAAAATAGATGCAGGTGGTGGAACCGCAACCGTAGAACCTGCCAAATTAGATTGCTATATCGTTGCTATTAAGCTAGATGCTCACATAGCCACGATAACCAAAAATAAACTAAGCGATTCAAGAATGTCAAGGTTTATTGAAAAAATATCTGAGCACTTCCAAACGGCCAATAAATTTTAGGTTATTCTGGCTTTTGCTGTAAATGAAAAGAACAAGTTGCAACAAATTTTTGATTTCTCAACGACTTGGGTAGTCTCATTTTGGTCTAGAACAATTTTTCCAAAGTGGCTCACTAGCAACTGTCGATATAAACAAAGCTTATAGTAAAAATTCATTTGAGGTCTACCCCAAAAAATATACTGCCAGCGATACTCATAAAAGTATCTTGTCAAAATTAACACACAAGGAGCAAAAAATTATAGCCAATCCCCTATTTTATTCGATTTTTTGAAAAAATATCTCACAACATATAAATATGGTAAAGAAATGTATCCAAAATTCCTTAATACTTTTTCCAAAATTGTTGACCTAAAAACATAGACTTAATATACTAATAATATTACAGCTCTGGATAAAATCACCCGATGTTTAAATATAAATGTCAATAATTTATTAAAAAATATGAAAAATTTTGAAAAAATTGAACATAGTCAGGAACAACAAATGCCAATTTCTCGTTTTGAAGATTTAAGAAATAAAGATTTATCCGACCAAAATCTTTCAAAAATACCCATTGAAGTCTTACAAACCGTAGATTTTGACACAGAAACTATATGGCCAGAAAAAGATAAATTGCCAAATGGCTTTAACCCAAAAAAACTTTTAGAGAAAAGCAAAAACCCTGGACTTGGAATTAAAAAATTACATGAGCAGGGAATCACTGGACAAGGGGTTGTTGTGGCTATTATTGATCTTAAACTGGATATAAATCATTCAGAATATAAAGATTCTATTTCTGATTATCAAGAATACGACGAAGCAAAAAATGAACCAATAAGTATGCATGGACCAGCCGTAACAAGTTTGCTAGTTGGGAAAGATTGCGGTGTAGCACCTGGAGCTAAATTAGTTTATAAGGCCGTGCCATCGGGCCGTTGTTTTTATAGTAGGTCTAAGGCCCTAAATGACATCATCGAAAACAATAAACATATTCCACAAAACGAACAAGTTAGAATTGTTAGCTGTTCCATTGGCTATATGATAGACAACCCAGAACCAGGGCTGGATAAGTGGATTAAGACAATACAAAAAGCACAAGAGGCAGGAATTTTTGTTATAGATGTTGGGGGTGATAAAATTGATATTGATTTTACTGGTGGAGGTAGCCCAGAAAATAAAGACGACTTCGAAAGTTATCGTCCTGGGTTAGCTTACAATGATGAAAAAGAGGACATAAATAAACTTATTCTAGATAAACTTATTGCCGAAGGCAATATTGACAAGATATTAGAATGGATCAAAGAAACTAGCAAAGATGAATTATTAAACATTTCCGATTCAGATTTAAGAAAAAAGATAGAAACTCATTTAGCAGAATTAAAAAATAAAATGGCCACTGAAATAATTGTTCCATCTGATTACCGTACTATGGCATCTTCATGGAGTAAAGAAGGTCAATATATGTATAACGGAAAGGGCGGAATGAGTTGGTCAGTCCCCTATCTTGCTGGGCTTTTTGCCCTGGCCTTACAGATAAACCCAAACCTTCAAAAAGAAGAAATTGCAGAAATTATAAAAAAAAGTGCAGTAGTAAATAACAAGGGGTTGAAAATTGTAAATCCAGAAGGTATTATTGAATTAGTAAAAGAAAAAACGAAAAATTAATGAAACAACCCACCCCAAGAATTGAACAACCAATCAATACAATAGAGACTGAAAGACAAGAATGTCTTGACTTCATTATAACTGTCAAAAAATCAGTGCTAGAAACCTTCCCCTTTACAACCGACGATGAGAAAACGATGCTGGAAGATAAATTTGATGCATTACTCAATGATAATTATTCGGCCACTGATATTATAAACAATATTAAATTAATTTTAGCTAGCCTAGAAAACACCCACACATTATTAAAAGAAGAAAAGAAAGACGCCTATTGCCCAGAAAAACCTATTTTTTATAAAGCTGGTAAATATTGGGTAGAAAATGATAACCAGATATTAGAGATTATCAACATCAATGGTCTAGATATTAACGACTTAATCCATCAAAAAATAAAAGAATTCGGTGGCGGAACAATAGACTATAAAATCAATGGAGCCTTACATGTACTAATGTCTGACATTGCCCATACGGCGGTTCTGAAAGTTAAAAATGAGGAAAACCAAACTTTTAATTTAAAAATCAATTATGTCAATACAAAAGAAATCGCTCCGTCTTTAGCAAAAGAAGAATTCGTTGATAGTAAAATGTTAGATGAAGACACTGGCTATTTAAAAATTGACAGTTGGTCTAACCGCGTTAATATTGATGGTAAAAATATTTCCGACCTAGTAGAAGATAATTTAAGACTTCTTACTTCTGCTAAGTCTTTAATCATAGATGTTAGAAACAATGGTGGCGGAGATAGTCAACTAGCTGAAAAACTAGCTGGCCATTTCATAACTCAACCAGTGGCCTATGGAACAGCTTTTATAAGAGAGCCGGGACATAATACCCTGATAAGTGAAAATTTCTATCTTCAACCTCGGGGCGATTATCTAGATAAAAAACTAGTTATCCTAACCGGGCCAAAATGTTTAAGCTCTAATGAATTGTTTATTATGATGTTGAAAGATACGAATCGAGCTATTACTGTCGGTCAAACTACTGGCGGAGGTTCGGGTAGTCCTAAATCTTTTAACATACATCTAGGAAAAAGAAATTTTACCTTAAATGTAGCTACCTGGAGAATGCAACGCAATAACGGCAGTCCTCTAGAAAATATCGGGATTGAACCAGACTTACCGGTGATAACTACGCCCCATGATGTAGTGCAACATCAAGATCCTGATCTTAAAAGGGCTATAGAATATGTACATTATAGCGAAAAAACACCATGATAAAACGTTCTACTCTAAGGCAATTCTTTATAATTTCATAAAAATGGGCGATGTTTTTGGATAAACTTTAAATATATACTTAAAGGTAAAAATAAACACTAACATGAAAAATAAAACCTTATACTGGATTCCAAAAATTATCTCAGTGTTATTGGGTATATTTTTTATTATTTTTGGTGAATATGATGATAGCCCTGGATTGCAAGGAATTGGCCTCATTCTAATTATTATCACCGCAGTTATTGTGATAAGGAATAAAAAAAATAACCCACAAAAATAGTCGGACATTTCTGTCAATAGTCGCTATGCTAGAAGCAACATAAAAGGGATCACAAAAACCCATTTAAATTATCTTTAGATAATAAATTATGCCTAATTTCGAAATGCCCAATAATATAATGGAACGAATGGATAAATTACAAGAAGCTGACGGCAAATATGAAGATTCAATTCATGATCTTGCTCAACATGAAAATGAATTTAGAGATAAATTAGCTAGTTATGGCATAAACGATAAGACAGCGATAGATAAAGCTGCCGACCTTTTTTCAACTGAAACGCTAGAAAAAATGGAGGCAGAAAAAGAAAAATATACCGATTTTTTAACTGGCTTGGGCAACAAACAGGCTCTTATGGAATATGGAACAAAACTATTGAGTCAAGAAAAACGCCAGCATAATCCTTGCTCGCTTCTAGTAATTGACATAGATCGCTTTAAGGAAATAAATGATTCTTACGGTCATGAGGCCGGTGATGCTACTCTACGACAAATTACCCAAGCTATCCGTCAATCAATTAGACAATCAGATTTTTGTTTTCGCTATGGTGGTGATGAATTTGTAATTCTTATAACTGATGCAGATATCCATCAGGCTAAAATAGTGGCTGACAAAATCCGCCAGACCATAGAACAAACCAAAATATTATTAAATAATCAGACAGGTGATAATGTTGCTATTGGTGCCACTATTAGCATCGGCTGCATTGATACTAATAGCCTCCCCGACTGGCTAGAGGATAAGGCTCCAGTAACTGACGATGCCATTCATAATTTAATTGGCATGGCCGACCAGGCTCTATATAAATCAAAAAAGAATGGCCGCAACCAAATCGCTAACTATTATGATTTTGCTGATGACAACAATCAATAAAAACCCTTTTATTTTTTCATCAAACCAATAACCCAACCTTCGGTATTGACTAAGGCCAAAACATCATTCTTACCAAAACTATAACCCCACCCCTTATTGGCTTTTTCTTTCTTAAATTCTGTCATGTAATGAACAAATTTTGCAAAGAAATAATTTTTAAACATACACACGGACAATAATACAGCTCACTCATTAAATGCCATTATTGGCAGTTTATAAGCTTTATGTCGCGTGGCATATTCGATGCGAGACTATTTCTAAAAGGTAAATTTACTATCGGACAGAAAACAGAAAGCATTTGGTTGGATATGCTCACTTTTAACAGCACACCACGCCAAAGATGTCGCTGCGAAAAAAATTTATCTAAAGCTAATAGTCACTAGGGTGTGCAAAAATCACAATAAGATTGGCAAAGGATATAAAAAGCCATTGAACAACGTTGGTATATTGAGTATAAAATATATGCACCCCTTAGTGTTTATTTACCTAAACAAGAAACGTAAGCACTGTAATTTGCTTGGCAAACATGATTCGTATAAGCCACATCCATTATATCATAACAAGAAATCAAAGGATCAGATAACAAAAACCAAAGTTACAATCTGCGGGAGAGACAAACGCCGATATGACCAGCCAGACCATTAGGATACCAATCATCGTAGCTCAGACCCTCGCTGTTGAACCCACCAAGATACACGAGATGGCCGTAGGGATCCAGGGACACCGACCATGTCAATTTATCAGTAAGCAATCTTTTATTATTAATATCATAATAAACCGCAAGATCATATATTGCCTCTGCCGATGTCTGTCTTGTTAGCTGAGTAATCTTTAGCTGCGAAAGTTCTTGAGCCGCTTCCGGCGGGTCTTCATCCATGAGTTTTACTATTTCTGCTTTTTTATCCTTAAACTCCGTTATCGCCTCAGCGTATTCTTCAGGAATATCTAAATCTTTAAATACCTCTTCCTTAAGAGTCTTAATAATGACCTCAGTTTGCTCCAGGTAATTTCTGCCCAAACTTTCTGGTAAAACATCTTTGGAAACCAAAGCCCATCCGGTTCGTGGTAATTCTTGTGTCAATAAATCTTTACAGAGCAAGTTCCTCCAACATTCAGGTGAAAATAATAAACGACCCTTCCCTTCATCTTGCCACTTTTTATCCAGCATGTCTGACATTGCTTTAATGGACATTGGTTCTCCTTCGGCTGTTTTATCTACACGCAAGATGAGCATCTGATTAAGGTTCTTGGCCCTTTCCAGCTCTTCAACTGAAAATGGAATGTCAGGAACATCTTCGATCTTTACACCAAAGACTTGCTCAATTTCCTTAGGTCCAAGAACATTTTCTTTTCCAAGTTTTTCAATAGCTACTTCAATGTGTTGGCCGATAGGTCCTTCTGCTATCTTTTCTTCTCCCTCTATTCCTCTGCGTTTTGAGTCAGCAACTTTAGGCTTGTATTCCACAAGTCTAATTAATTCTTCAAGTTTTTTTCTGTCCACATCACTCTCCAGTTTATTGGCATAATAATATCTTAAAGCCTGTTGGAAGGTTTCGTTAATGTCTCCATTATAAAATCGCAAAACAAAATCCCTTACACGACGTGGCTCCATACGATCATCATAAGTAAATGGCTGTGACTGATCTTGTGCAATTTTTCTGCTTTTCACAAGCTCCTTAGCTGCTTTATGAAATTCCTTATATTTCTCTAAAACTTCTCGCATGCCCGGAATTTCCGGCAATTGCTCAAGGGTTAAAGCATCCTCACGACTTTTAAGAAACATATCAGTAGTGATATGCTGCGATTCCGGCCCTGCTTTAAACAAGGCATCGGTTGAATAAGAAAAGGTGCTTACGGGTAATTCAGGTGGCATTTTTTTATAAACCCATCTGCGAAGTTGAGCTGGATCTAAGGGCTCGCGACCTAAATATCCTTTGCCAACTGGGTTCATTAGGGCGACAATTTTTGTCTTTTCTTTATTTACAGAAATAGACTCGGAAGCATCCTCAGAAAGAATCACGTCGCCTCCACGCTCAAGAGCGTCTAAAACTTCATGTAGACGTATAAGGATATTGGGGGCTGCCGAATTAAATTCATCTAAAATAATTATTTTTATCTTTCCTTCTTCCTGTCTTAGTCCGCTGGTTACTTTGCCGTCGGCAAAAATATATTCTGGATCTTCCGGCTTGTTTTTGTAAGGATTGGGAATATATCTACCCATTAAATCTTCGACATCAGTTGCTCCGTTCAGGTTGGCATAATGAACCTCGTAACCCAACTCCGCCGCCATTTTCCTTACGGTAGTGGTCTTACCCAAAGACGTACCCCCCTCAATAAGTAATGGCTCACCGTTCAAAAAGGCTACGGCGATATCCCGCTGTAAAGGTAATGCTACTTCTTTGTCATTGATAAAATCCTCGTATTGTTCTGTTTTAGGAACGAACTGGCTGTCTCTTACTTCAGCCTTTTCAAGTTTAACTCCTAAATAGGACATACTAGTTTCGGTTTCTATGATCGGCCTTAATTCATCAACAGCCTCCGTAGTCTTTTTAATTTCATTGGAAGATTTGTCTTGATCTGAAGTAAGAGCATTAAATTGTCTTTCTGGTGAATTCATAATGTTTATGATCTATAAGCAGGGCCAGAAGCAGATAGAAAATTGAAGCCCTTGGCTTGTAATTTATTTAAACTGTCTTGGTCGACGAGCAAGACAACAGCTGAATCTTTATAATTAGGAGAGAATATGTGCGACTGCATAATTTTTTTGTCAAAAATTTCGATTTGTCCAGTTGGATACTGAACAACAAAATCATAGACCTCCTTCTCCGTGTTTTGATTAATTGTAAAATACGTTTTTTTAACCTTTAAAATATCTGTGACATTGTCTGATTTATGAAAACCGAGATCATGCAAGATTTTTGCAAATTTTTTATATTCAATTTGATTATTGGCAATAACCAAACCCACCTCTTTTGAGCCTGCCAGTGACGAAAGAAACTTTTCAATTGATGTTTTATCGTTCGTTTTTGACATATGTTTGATAATTAAACAATACTAAAATTTATCATAATTGGCAACAACTTCCTCTATAAGATCAGCCAATTTTTCGGCCATCTCTTTAACCTCTACGTTGGCGATACTGTTTGGATAATACTCGCCAACATGCTCAGTTCCTTCACCAACACCAAGACCGATCAGTTTAATGTCGGTCTCTGCGAGGACTTTTTGAATAACTTTCCCTAATTCATATTTTGAACGAAGGTGCATTGCTGATTCTTGTGGCATTCCATCGGATAGAACAATTAAGAATTTTTGATCAGCTTTTTGGTGAGATAACCGCTCAGAAGCTTCTTCAAGAGCCCAGCCACTATCAGTATTGCAAGACCACTCATAATTATCAACCTCTTTAAGCATTCCACCCATATTTTCTCTTATTGGTTTTGACATAGGCTGGTCAAAATCTTTATATTCATAAATTCTAGTATTGAAACCAAGAATTTCAAAATTTATTGACAAACGATTCAATACTTCTGATAAAACAATAACTGCTTTAAAAGTTTCTTTAATTTTATTATCACAATCCATAGAAGCAGACAAATCTACAAGCAAGGATATTGCATAATCTTTTTCTTTGGGCAATTCGCGTTTTTGCCAAGCTTTGCTCTCCACTGTTGGAATTGACTTTGCTTTTTCTTGAATTCGTCTTTTGATATCAATGCGTTTGCCGGTTGTAAACCCAGTCTTCCACCCCTTAGCTTGTCTAGCCACAAAAATTTCTCGTAATTCCGTCTCAAGTTTATCTATCAGCGGTAAAACCTCTCGACGCATTTTCTCATAAATATTGGCATCCTTTTTTAATTCTTTTGCTATACGATCTTGATATTTTTTTAATTCTTCTTGGTCTATACCAGGCACTTCTTTTTTTGATTTGCCCGTTGGTGCATCTTGTTTTTCTCCAGATTCAGTATTTTTTTCTCTCTCTGCTTCTCTTTCCGGATTGTCTACTAGTTTACCCTGTAACTCTTCGTTTAGAGCATCCTCAAATTCCTTAATGGCTACCTGCGCTTTTTCGGCTATTTCTCGTTGCTGATCCTCGGGCAACGAATCAATATACTCCTTTATTTTTTGCTTAATTCCCTCAGGAAGCGAGGCAAGATCAATGGGTTTGCCGGATTCTCTCTCTTTTCTTTCTTGGGGTTCTTTCTGTTCTTTTCCATCCTCATTTTCACTTTTGGCGTCAGCTTCTTTCTTTGCCTCAGTTTTCTCTTCTCTTTCTTTGGCATCCTCAATGGCTTTCTTTATAGCTTCCTCCAAAGTTTTTTGCTCTTCTGGTGTTAATTTGTCTTTAAGTTCTTGTGGTAACCCCTGAATTCCTTCTCCACCCCCCTGCTCTGTCTGTGTATCTTTAAGAAACTCCTGAATCTTTTGATCTTCCATGTCGGCCTCAACTAGTTTTTTGAATTCCGGCCAAACTTCGTCGCGACTAATTTCATAAGATATCCTCGCATATTTTTTTATTAGTTCTTCGCTTTTATCTGCTTCCTTGCGTGATGGATATCTTAGCCAAGAGTCTCTTGCAGACTCAAGTGTCGCTTGTACTACCGCCCTGACATCCTTGGGGAGATCTGCCGATATTTTAGTTTCTTGGCCTTGTGTCTCTCTGAACCACTGCTTGATGTATTCAAAACCAGCTTGCATAAAACGAGGTAGTTGTCCCAGTCTTTGTGTAGCTTCTTCTTTAGCCCTTTCTTCAAGATCTAAATCCTGCTTATAGGCAAGGGCCATTTGTTCTTGAAACTTAGGATAACTTTCGGCTACAAAGTTATTGTCTCGAGGGTCTTCGATTGCGTTCATCATAAAAGAGAACCCCGGCTGTTTCCATTCCTCCAGTGGTATAAAATCGGTTCGAGTAATTCTACGATGGCCCCCCTCATGAGAAATGACAAATCGCAGATAATCCATCGGCTTCTCCAAGAGATCTTTAGGATCGATCCGGATCACGTTTTCCTTAAAATCCCAATGCCAGCCAGCCCCCGGTTTATTGAGCTCAACCGGAATACGAAAGTCTTTGCCAATGAAATATGCAAGCGACGAGAGAATCTGTTGTTTATACCTTATCTCTGCCTGTTGTTCTGGTGTAAAATCAGCGATAGGATTTTCCTCTTTCTTATTTTTTAAAGCCTGATATGCCTGCTCTGGGGCTTCCGGGGTCGCCAAATTATCTTCTTTCGGAGGTTCGTGAGGCATTTCTTCTTGGTGTGGCCTAAATTTTTCCATATCGTTTTGCCTGCTATATATTAGGATTATCTTCGCAAATTTAGATAATTTATAAAATTATTAAAACTGTAAAACATGCCTACAATGCTCGGTTTTTTCTATAGTTCCATTATATCGCACTTAAACTATTATTTGTCAATAATATACAATGGAAATAAAAAAATCATCAAGTCCATCAAATAACATAGGTATGAACAGCTTAATGGTAAAATTATACCAATCACCAAAAACAATCCCAATAAACAAGGATTTGGCCTTAATTTGGCAAGAATTAACCTGAATGCCAAGACGGCCTATTATGTAAAGCGCAAAGTTTTAGTCAGATTGACCAGGGGCATATTTGCCAAAATAAGGATTTTAACCCGAAAAAATTGGCAACCAGTATTTACACCCCCCATCATACATCAGCCCTGAAACAGTTCTCCGAGAGGCTGGTGTTATATTCCGGCATTACGAAACCATTTTTGTCGCAACCAAGTGGCCCACTATTGTGATCTCGCTAACAACAATCAATAAACCCTTTTATTTTTTCATCAAACCAATAACCCAACCTTCGGTATTGACTAAGGCCAAAACATCATTCTCGCCGAAACTATAACCCCACCCCTTTTCTAAACCAGACAAAAAAGCATTTTCAACATCCATTAGATCATTATCACAGGCCATTTCTGTTCTAGTAATTGGTCCATCGGCTACAATGTGGACATCATCAACTATTTTATAATTTCCACTAAAACTATTACAGATGCGGCCGGAGATTTCCTGGTCACTAAATTGAATAGAATTCTCATAACTGGATAAATCTAAAACATCTTGACTATTAGTTAAAGAAACAATTTGCCAAGTTGTGCCAATTAGCGGATTTACGGGATTCTCATCAGCCGGCTTATTGGCTAAGTCGGTAGATAATACTTGATCGACAATTTGCTCTACCTGCGCTTCCTGATTATTGATTTTTTTAGATTGCGCTGCCGACCAAATAGATAAAATTACAGCGATGACGGCTAGAATTGCCGCTATCCATATTAGTACTTTGAGAGTTTTTGACATAAAATAAAATTATTATATTATTTATTTGGCTCTTTAATAATAGCTAATAGTTTATTAGCTACCATTTCAATAGCCCCCGGCTTTAATGAGTAAATTAAAGATCTCCCCTGCCGCGACTGATTAACCAACCCAGCCATGAGCAACACTGATAAATGATGAGACAAAGATGGCGCAGTGATATCAAAATGACGGCCTATCTCCCCGGCCGATAAATTTCGCTTACTTAATAATTTAAGAATTTTCCGTCTTGTAGGGTCAGCTAATGCTCCCAATGCTTCATTGAAATACATAAAAATATTTAGATGATTAACTAAATTATATCTTAAATGTAGCTTACCGTCAACTATTGACAAAAATTGACTAATATAGTATACATATTACAAATTTGTACCTTAAAAGGAGGAACAATGTTAGAAGATCAATATCCTAGGGCTCCTTATATTTTACAATCAGGCAAATATAGGGGGAAAAGTCTGGAGTATGTATTACTCCACGATGTTTCTAGCTTCTTGGCTATGAAACATCGCCTAGAAGATGTGGCTCAAGGGCACCAGCCCAATGCCTATCATAGACACCTAGTGTGGCTAGTGACTGGTATTAATATACTTGCAGGCAATGTTACCTGCAGGGAATGCGGTAAATATGCTGAGTATTTACCTGCTAGAGGTAATTACCGGGAAGGACTGTATTTTCTGTCTGTTCCACTCTGCCGACAATGCGCCAATCAAGGTGAATGGGAAAGGACATTGAAATTTAATATCCTCCCCTGGCATATATGCTCTTTACCCCTGAGTAAGGCCGACCGGAATAAACTCTGGAAGGCTGAAAAAAATATTTTGAAAATTAACAATATGTCCGGTCAGCAACTTTTTGAGTTGCTGGTGGACATAAATTAACTAAAATCATGGCCCCTGTTTATTAAACGGGGCTTTTTATTTAATAGCTATTGCCATCCATGGCTATTTTTGTTAGTCTTTAGATAATCCGGAGAGGTGCCAGAGTGGTTGAATGGAACAGTCTTGAAAACTGTCATCCGTGCAAGCGGATCGCGGGTTCGAATCCCGCCCTCTCCGCCAGGACAATTTAGTATCGGATGGACCCACAAAGCCTCATGTTTACGAGGCTTTTAATATAATTAATAATTAATTAACAAAATAGGACAATGATGTTATGCTGTATATAATAAATTAATCTAAATAATTATGAAAAAGAAAGTAATAATTTATACATCTTTACTGCCTTTAGTTCTAGTGACATTTCTTGCCGTTATTTTCCATCATTACAATAAAGTTACCCCCCATAATTCAGTTGTTAGCAATATTTATAACAACATGAAGAAAGACTGTTTAGTGTCAGAAGCTAATAACAATAAATATTTAAATAACATTTTTCATTTAGAGTTTAATTATCCAAATAATTATGTCATTTGTGAAAAATATCCATTCAATGATAAAAAAGATGGCGCTGAAATCTATATATGGGATAAGGGTAATTTTGAATCAAAAGAATCTTTAGATGGTCCAGTTGCTATTATTTATATTAACAAAGCATTGTTGCTTAATAATGATTTGATGGGTTTATATAATCAAAATCATTCTTCTAGTTCAAAATTATATCTATATGACTTTGTGGTTGATAAAAAAGAAATACAAGACAAGAATTGTAATAACAATGCTTGTAAATTTACAATATATAAATTTGAAAACACAGAAGTTCCAATACTAATTATGAGTTATAAAAATATAGACAATATTTTAACTGAAACAATAGAAAAAAATGATCCATTGTCTTATTCAATTATAGACAGCCTCATATCTGTTTCAAAAGAGGAAACACAATTTGATTTCACGTCCAGTCAGTTACAATCATCTGCCTTAGAATGTGGAGTTAATAATGATTCTGATTATTTTGATAAACTAGTTTCTAAATTTAATAACACCCCTAAAATTGTCTATACTTTTAAATATAAAGAAAATTCACAAGACGATGGCATTTTTAAAGTTACTGTCTTGCCAAACAAACCAGGATATACATCACTTGATCAATTTAAAAAAGATTTTGATCTTTGTTTAGCTGGTGGTGATGCTTATCCTAAATTAGTTAATAAAAACTGGCTTCTTTTTGTTAGTTCTTGCGGCTCAGGCTTTGATGATGGCTCTGGCAGAGTACATGGCTGTGAAGAGATTAGAAAAATTGTTGAGCCGAGTTTAAAATTAAATTAAAATATTTACAAAGAATAGTATATAACTAATATCCTAAATAATCCCACGAGGAATTTTAGATTTTCAGGCGATACGCCAACTTCATTGGCACAAAATTCAGCGATAGCGGAAGCAGTTACAAAAAATATTAAATTTTTTTTATCTGCCTGTCATGAAATATTTTTTTAATTATCCAATCCAGCCAACGATATAAAATAGATTGCTGGTCACTTTTTAAATAAATATAACCAGCAACTGCCACTAACAAAGAACTAACACTGGCGCTAATTAGATCTCCCATAGTATCCATAAGGCCACTTTTTTGCATATTGGTTTCAAACACCTGATCCATAGTAAACTCAAAAATTTCCCATAATACCGCGACTGTTAATGAAAAGCAAAAAGAAAAAATAGCAATCCACGCCGGATGAGTCTTAATTTTTTCTGCTTTAAATAAAAGGAAAAAGGCGATAAAACCGAGAAAACAAAAAGCAATAGCCGAAAAAGTATGTAAAAAGATATCCCACCACCAAAAACGTCCATAAAAACCGCGGACCTCTCCCAGAAATAGGCAGGCATAAACAAAGAAAATAATAACAAACTCAAAATCTAAAGGAATATAAATTTTATATTTTTTCTCCACTAAGCGCGGCAAAAAAGTAAATACTAGGGTTATAACAATAATCAACAAATTAAACCAGCTGCCATAAATAATAGCCAACACGGCCGCCGCTAGTAAGGTTAATCGAAGTAAATTAACTAATAATTTAAAGGAGTCAATTATCTTCATGGTAAATTATTATATTAAAAAATGTTCGGCAATAACTAAAACAATCTAACAACATCCTTAATAGTAATTATAACGACCAAGGCTAAAAGTAAAATAAACCCGATACTATGGATAATGGCTTCAAGTTGGGCCTTGGCTGGACGACCAGTGACGGCCTCAAGTCCAATAAAAAATAAACGCCCGCCGTCTAATGCTGGAAACGGCAAAATGTTAATAAAGGCCAGATTAAGAGATAACAAGGCAATAAATTGTAAAAGATAAAGCCAACCCAGGTGGCTAATTTGACCAACTAAAACCGCTATACCTACTGGACCGGCAACATTATCAGACATATCCTGACCCTTAAATAATCCGGTAAAAAGCTGCCAAAAACCAACAGCAATATCTTTCAAGCTCAAAGCAGTTAATTTAATACCTTCCCAAATTGCCCTAGGCCAAGCATAGGATACCAATCCACTTTCTATTAAGGCTACCCCTAAACTATATTCATTATTATTACTAGCTAATGGCTCAGCGGCAATAGATAATTCCAAAATATCTGAAGAACGTCTTATTTTATAGCTCACCTCTTGACCAGCTGCCGTAGCGTTAACCTGACGCAACCCAGCAGCACTCCCAGCGGGCTGACCATTAATTTCAACAATAGCATCACCTGGTTTTAAATCTGCCCGTGCAGCTGGTGAGTTCGGTAGTACATCAGCAATCATTAATTCTCTGTTCCTGACTCTAGCACCAGGATCTAAATCTTCAGTGGCCTGAGGCCAACCAATCATAAAACCAATAGAAAAAATTATTGTTGCTAAAATAATATTCATTAGCACCCCAGAGGTAATAATTATGGCTCGCTCACCCACTGTCTTGTTGACAAAATTAGTATCATCGTCTGGTTGAGACACTCCATCTTCACCCCGTAACTTTACAAATCCACCCAATGGGATAAGGTTAATAGAAAAAATAGTGTGCCGTTGCCGATGATGCTTCTTTTTCAATAATTTCCAATGACCATGACGATTCTTAAACCACCCCAATAATCTAGGAGGAAAACCTATACCAAATTCTTCCACCCCCACTCCAATAGCTTTAGCCGCTAAAAAATGCCCTAATTCATGGACCAGAACCAATACTCCAAGAATTGCTAAAAAAATTATTACTGTCATACGGTCATTATCTCCTTTTCTTTTTTATCTCTTAAGTTTTTCAACTCCTCATTTTTCTGGGCCAAAAATTCATCTAATTCTTTAATGAAACGAAATTTATCATCCTCGCTAATTTCCTTAGCCACCATCGCCGCTTCAATCTTATTTTTGACTGCCTCACGCGCTTGCCGTAAAACAATTCTAGCTTCTTCCATTTTATCATTTAGTCGTTTAACTAAATCACGCCGATTTTCCTCATTAAGGAGTGGAACGGTCAAACGTATTTTATCACCTTCATTAACAATGCCCATGCCTAAATTGGCAGCTATTAATCCTTTTTCAATGTCTTTTAAGACCGTCTTGTCCCACGGTATTATTACCAAAGAACGTGATTCTGGCACGCTAATGTTGGCCAAAGCATTTATGGGATAATAATCACCGTAAGCCTGAATGGCAACATTGTCCAACAAACCAGGATTGGCTCTTCCAGTCCTTAAGGTCCCAATATCTTTTATAAAAAAATCAATAGCTTTTTGAAAATCAGCGGCTTGATTAATAATAAACTGATTCATAATATTTAGATTATTATTGAATAAAATTGAGGTCATTGTACCAGGCCATCTGTTTGTACTATTGTATCATCTTCCAAGCGGCTCGTCTTGGCTTGGGCAGTAAATTCTAGTCGTGCCTGAGTTACATTATCAATGGCGGTAACAGTAGAGCCGGACAATATAACAATAATCTGATTTTTTTGATCAGGGCGCGGAGTAATACCAATACTAAATTCACCAGTAGCCTCATGGTTATTGGCTGGCAACCGATCTATGTGCCATCTCACCTGCCGAGTTTCTTCATCATAACTGACCTCACCAATGGAAGACTGATTCTTACCGCCCCAGCTGACATAGTCCGGCAATTCTCCAACGACTTCAATATCCCGCAAATCATGAAAACTATTGTTAATGCGCCAATATACTTTTAAGTAAGTAGTTTCGCCTGCCACCATTGGTAATGGCCCTGAGCCAACGGCAATATTATCTTCATTAAAATAAACAACGGATTCAGCCAAACTTAAATCGCTATTTAATTGATTAACAATAGTATTGCTCTTTTCTTCATCAGTAGGTTTTTCAACAGTATTATCTCCTAGTTGGTAATAAGCATAGCTGCGAATTTCTCCCGGATCGCTCTTATCCCCGTTTGCCCAGTCTTTAACATTAATAGAAAAAATAATTGAACCGCTAGCCCCCGGTTTTAAAAGGGCTAAACTGGGAATTTCCTTTTTACTCCAGACAATACTTTGCCCGCTGATTTGTCCACCCTGGCTATCTTTTAAAGATGACCAATCTAACCATGCCCCCTCTAAAGAAGCAATAATTTTAACATCCTTTAAGGTTGTATCCCCCTGATTCATATAGTCAATGCGGTAATTTAAAGGTTTTCCGGCAAAAATACTACTGTCAGCATTACTACCATTAATTTTTAATAATAAATTAAGACGACTATTTACTAAGTGGCAGTCAAAATCACGGCTGTCCACTAAATAAGTCTGCTCGCCAATATTAGTCTCTAGTCTAAAACTTAATGTTTCTAGGCTACCCCTCTGTTCATTGGGTTTAATAAGTAATTTAAGATTCTTTAATTCACTGCTCGGCGTCGGCAATGACCATCTAAAATTATTCTCAGGCTGAATTTCTTGATCACCATCTAGTAGCTTAACCTCAGCCCACTCCACATTATTCATTAATAACTGTAAATTATCTATGATATTATCTTCCTGCCCCTGATAGCTAATAATTACTTCATTATCACGACCAATGGCTAAAGTATCAGGCGCTGCGATACCAACCGCCAGAACCGAGTCAGTAAGAATAGAATTATAAGTAGTATTAACAACAAAAGTACTGCTTAAATTAGCTGGACGAAAATTAGTGGTCAGATGAACTTGGTTATTTTCTCCAATCTTATTAATTAATATTCCCTTAACTATTATTTGCCCCGAACTCTCACCTGGTATATGGCCAATATGCCATAAATTAGGACTAGTAGTGGCTGGGTCAGCTTCTTTAAATATAAAACTATTGGGCCAGTCAATCTTGATCTCTACATCTTCTAGGGCTACCCGGCCCTTATTGTGGTAAGAAATAACATAAGTAAATTCACGGCCAGCGACTAAGTTTTTATCCGTTTCAATTGTTACTGTAAATAAATCATCTTTAGCCTGATAACTAATATAATAACGATAGCTTAAATAAACCACAACAACAACGATGGCGCTATAAATTAGAAATAAAATTATTTTCAACCACCGCCGCCGTGGCCGGACAGAAATTTTTTGTACATCAATATTTCTACCCGACTCATCTTGATAAATCTCAGATAAACTATCTTCAACTTCTTGTTCTTTTAGTTCTTGTCTACTCTTGTGGGTTTTGTGTTTAACTTCTTTTATTACTGGACGACCAGCTTGAAACATTTGTTCAAAATAATCAATAGATGATTTTTTGTTAATGCTTTTCTTAGACATAATAAAATTAGTTATCTACTTTAAATAAGAAGCCAACAACTTGTCTGCTTACGACATCGTTAACTTGCCAACTGTTAGCTTTAATGTTGTCCACGGAAGACCACAATAAATTCCACCTGGCCGGCCAACTCCAGGTTACTTTCCAAGTTGTCGGTAGCTGACCAGCCTGATTTTCAACAATGATTTGATATTTTCCAAGACGGCCTAAGCCTAAATGAGCTTTAATTTTAGAAAACCAGTCAGTTTGGCTACCAGCCTCCAACACATTAAATGGTAACCGATATCTAAAATTTAAGCGAGCCGTTTTGCCAGGATCAACCATTGACCAATTAGCAAAGACTGTCCGCCCCAGTTCATTATAAACTAAAGTGCCACTTGATGGCTCAATTTGCGCTGCCCCCTCCCCTGATTTAATTGCCGGCATATCTTCAGCAGTAACATCCTGGGGTTTAAAAAAATGGCTCTCAGGCGCTAAAAATCCATCAGCCGATAGTAATTCACTACCCTCAGGGACATAAAGCCTAATCCAATCTACATTACGCACCCCATAAAGACCCTCTCTCTTGTCACCTGTATGCTCACGAATAATAGTAACATCATTAATAACGCTACCATCTTCCTGAATTTCTACCCTTTCCTCAATAGTTTGTTTAATCTTTAAGTCAGTTTTGCCGCCCGCGATATTAGTATTAACTACTTGAAGATAATCTTGGCCTGATGCTAGGGTTTCTAACTGGCCAGCTAAACCAGTAAGCTGCCACTTCTTTTCAATGACTTCATCATTAAAATACAATAAAATATGCTTAGTAGCTAATTGCCTATTTACTTGCTCTACTAATTTAGTAATATTAGCTTTATTCTGTAAGGCTGGCGGTAATTTTTCTAAAATAGCCACTGCTAAATCACCAATTATTTTTTTTGGCTCTTTGGGACCACTTACCTTATTTTCAATATAGTCTTGGACTAAGGGACGAAAATTATCGGCAGTAATAACAACACCATAGTCTTTAGTCAAATCAATGGGGCCAGTAATGGTCAATAAACCTTCTAAAACATCAGGCGTTAAAGCAATAACCCCATCAACGCTTGGACCATTGCTTTCTAGCAAAAACCATTCTAATTCACGAGCCGAGGTGGGCCAATCCGGCCACCAATTAGCATCCCAAAACTTCCAATATGTACTTACTAGTCTTAATGGAGCCGGTGGGTTAACAAACCGACGCAAATTGCCATTTGTATCATAACTACCCCCACCCGGTATTTCTAAATTTTTAATTTGGCCACGACTAACATCTAACAAAGCATAACTACCGATAAATCCCCCAGTAGCCCGGGCTTCAGCATTATTTTGAAAAACTAATAAATAACGGCGGTCCATTTTTTCTCCTAATAAATCTAAGCTGGCGGCAGACCAAAATTGTACTTGTTCTAATAAACTGCTAAGGGTTTGCAATTTACTTTGCCAATTTTCTAATGGCTCGCGGTAATTTACCGGTAAACTCTGTGGCTTCAATTTATTTAAGATATTATTCAAAGCCACACTATCCGCTAGTGCTTGGCTACTGTCTATATTAATTTGACGAGCTAATAATAAAGGGTCGCCATCTCCTGCCTTATCTACAACATGCTGTACCAAGACAGTTAAGTCTCCACCTAGTTTACTAGCTAAATCACCAGCCTCAATAATGTATGGGGCCTTGGCTCCCAGACGAATCTGCTCATTGGGAATTATAGCGGCTAACTGCCAAAGCCAAGATTGAACTCCTAAAATATTCTCTTTAGCTTGGGCAAAACTGGCTGAAGCTTGAACAAACTCGTTACTAGCCGAAGTAAAATCTTCATTCATCAATAGTTGACCAGCTGCCTCAAGATTAACTAACCCTTCAGTTGAAGCATTAACCACCCTTGTCTGTGTTACCCGTAAATCTTCAATATATACTATTAATTTAAAGGGCACGGCAACAATTAAAAAAATAATCAATAAATGCAAAAGAGGACGTAAACTGGCCGGCCGACTAATTTTAATAGATAATCTAGGGCGTTTTATGGTAGGCCACTTAATTTTAACCCTTACTCCCCTTTTACCTAGTAAAGTAAATTTAGAAATCTTTGGCCAATGAAATTGCCGCTTCTTTCTCTTTCTAAGATGCTTTTTCACTAAGGGCTCATCAACAATTTGCTGCCGCAAATCTAATAAAAAATCAGATTGGGGAATATTATAATTATTATTGTGTTGTTTAGTCTTTTGTTTCATTTATTATAAATACCAAGTCATAAAACTTGTTGATAAATTTTTAGAGTCTCCCGAGCACAATCGTCCCAATTATATTTTTTTATTTGTTCCAACCCTAAAGTAATAAATCGCTGGCGGTAATTTTCATTACGTAATATCTTTTCCATAGCTTTCAGGGCTGACTCCATGTCATTGTCCTTAAAATAAACAGCTGCTGACCCTAAAATTTCCGGCAAACACGAACTATCACTAGCCAAAACCGGGCATCCATAGCTCATCGCCTCAAGCGGTGGTAATCCAAAACCCTCATAGCGTGAAGGAAAAACATAGACAGCAGCCTGGCGGTACAAGGTGGCTAATGATTCGTCAGGCACAAATCCCGGACAAATAATATCTCCCACTCTTTCTCCTTTAGATAAATCAGCAATAAACCTTATAAGACGTTCATAAAAATAATCGTGCTCCCCCACTAAAACTAATTGGTAACCAGTGTGCTCCTCTGACCATTTTATAAATAATTGAACCAGCCACTCTAAATTTTTATGAGGATAAGCGCTCCCGACATAAAGAAAATAAGGAGCCTTTATATTATAGCGCAAAAGTATGTCTCTGTCAGCCTTAAAGTCATAAGGTGAGCTTAATGAAGTGGTGCTAAGGCCATTATAGATAACCTTAATTTTTTCAGATGGCACATTGAATTGCTGAACAATATCTTTCTTTGTAAACTCTGACACGGTAATAATCATTTTAGCTTGCTTTACTGCCCGGGAAATAACTATCCGATAGGCTAAATTTTTAAACCAATAAAGCAGTGGTGATAAAGTGCTAGACCGGCGACTAGGGAATTTAGTTAAAATTAGATCATGAATAGTAATTACTAAAGGACAGGGACAAATAAGCGGCGCATTAAAATGCGGTACATGCAACATATCCAGATGATAATAATGAATTAAACGCGGCCAGACTAATTGTTCCGCCAAGCTGTACCAGCGTTGAGGCATAATAACCTTCTGAACATTGGCTTGCTCAATATGACAATCATTAAAGCTCCGAGGGCTTAAAAAAAGAATGTACTTATTTGTTGGGTCAAGAGCGACTATTCTCTTGGTTACTTCTTCAATATAACGCCCCAGCCCCCGGCCCGAAGGGCCATATAGACGTGCGTCAATACCAATGGTCAAAGAAGTGCTACGATGTTGTTTTTTCTGTTTCATATAATGATCACTTACTATCTACTGCTTGCTCTTCAATGGATTGTAAACGATATAGAGCAAATTCATTATAATCCAAAATTTTCTCTAATTTATAACCAAAGGGTGGCAAGCGACGATTATTGAGATATTCTAGGGCATCATCAGAAAAGCGAAAGTTAAAATAATAAACTGGCCATTTTTTAAGTAAGTTGCCATAATAGCGATTCATAACATGATTATCAAAAAGACCTACAAGAACCTGACGTTCAGGAAAAAATAATTTATCATGGTAAAGTGTAATAATAATGCTATTATCTTCGGTCCTAGATAAAACTTCAGACCATAAATCATAATCACTGACTTGCCGTTCAGCAGTAAATTTTAGACCTTCCTCTGATCCAACAGCCGTAAAGTGCAGCGACCAACAGCACAAACCCACAACGGCTAAGGCGACGATAGGTTTGACCAAACGGCGTCGGAATAAAAAAGTAGCCAGTCGCCACAACCCCTCAGCCGCCCAGGGCAAGGCCCCTAAATAAAACGGCAACCAATAGCGAGTATAAGAATTGCCAATAGTAAATCTACTAATATCAGGATTATCATTAAACTGCCAGCTGCCATAATATAGTACTAAAAATACTGAAACTAATATCCACAATAATAAATAAAGCCACTTACCCTTACTCCACTGCCGGCGGCTAAAAATAAACACTAATATACCAACCAATACTAGGGGTATTAACCAAGGAAACATCTCCACTACATAATGTTTAAACATTGTCAGTGATCGCTCGGGCCAAAAACCAAAGTGAAAAATAGTCTGCCATAAAACTGTAAATTTGTCAGCTAAATTATGAAAATTTAGTAAAGATAAACTAGTTTGACTAATGGTTTCAACAGATTGGCTCATGGCCGGATAACCACCGCCATACCAATGGTCATACAAAATAATATTCCAACAAACGGCCGGCAACATTCCAATCCAAGACCAGCCAATCCACCAGAGCCAACGGTACCAACCAATCTCTTTAAAATAAACTATTATTAAAATTAATACTACGGGTGCTAACCATAATAACTCAGAAGTACGCGTCGCTATGGCCCAACCCAAAGCCAACCCCGAAAGAGCTAGCAATATAAGAGCTAAGGGGCTGCTAACTGAGCGACGACGCGCCAATCGTAATTTATCTAAGGCCCGTAAGCCGCAATACCAGGCCATCAGACCACAAGACACAAACAAAACATTGTGGAACATGCTTTTAGCACTGAAATACCAATAAACCGGGAAGGTTGCAGCGAGGGTGGTCCCAATAATAGCTGTAGGCAAACTAAAAAGTCGGCGCATTATACTAAAAAAAGCCCATAGGCCCAACATGGCGAAAAAGGGAGTTAAATATGGTAAAATATCAACAGAAGACAACCGCGCTAAAGAACCATAGAGCAAGGGCAAACCCACAAAACTTACCGGACGTAAAGTGTCATCAACCACCCTAAAACTGCGCGGTCGAACAAGAACCCCCTCAGGGACATTAATTGGGCTTTTGGCTATAAGACTACCAGTTTCAGCCCATAATTTGCTAAAATAATAATTAGCAGTTTCATCCGGCGAAGACCATTTGACAAAACCAGGCCGCTGGATACAATATGGATAAGCACTAGTGCCCACGAAAAACAAACCCCCGACGATAATTAGAAAAGCGCTAATAATAACAGAGGATTTATTGAGTTTTAGTAATTTCATCATGAAAATATTAACATATTTCAAACAACCGTCAACAATTTTATTGATTATTAACTTAATCAGTCTTTGGGGAACAATTGCTTACTGGTTCTATGGCTTAAATTGGTTAGGACAAATAACTACTCTGGTATTAACAGCCCTAACCCTGTTTATTATATACCGAAAACAGCCACAAAGCAAAACAAAAATATCTCTTAGCCACCCAAGTTCTAAAATAAGTTGGTTGATACTTATAGCTATAGTAACAACCATCATCTACCTGTTAAGGCAAAGGACCACCCTGCCCCTCCTGTCTCCATGGACTCAAGTTAATCGATACTTTTGGCTAAGTTGCTGGCTGATTGCTATTGTTGGTTTAATAACCATTAAGGCTAATAAAAAAATATCCACTCTCACAATTATCGCCTGGTGGCTATTAATTTACGGAATAGCCAGCTGCCTATATTCTACGGCTTATGGCTTTGACCCCTTTATTCACCAAGCCGCCGAAAAAACCATTATTGCTCAAGGCCAAATTAGTCCCAAAACACCATATTATTTAGGCCAATATTCATTAGTTATTACTATTTATCATTTAACTGGTCTAGCTATTAGCTCCATTGAACGCTGGCTTTTACCCCTCTTAGTGGCTTGCTTCCTGCCATGGTTTATCATTGAATGGTTTAAACAAAATCACCGCTCAGAACAAGTTGGCCGTTTAGCTGCTTGGCTATGGCCAATATTTAGCTGGCCCATATTCATTGTTACTGTCCCACAAAATTGTGCTTATTTTTTGCTTGTTATTACTATTATGGCCGCCACCTGGCCTAATAAATCCTCTCTTCTTATTTGGTCTTCAGCTTTAGCTAGTTTAGCCTGCCACCCCCTTGCTGGTTTACCAGCCATAACTATTGCCCTACTAAGCAGTCTACCTCAAATCCGACAACATTGGCAAAAAATTATTAAGTGGTTAGCAGTGGCTCTAACAGCATTAGTTCTCCCCCTTTCCTTGTGGCTAACAAATTGGCAACACACTAAAAAATGGCAATTAGGAAAACCGCCAATTAATACTTTTCTTGCTAGCTTAAACCATGTTTTTACATTTTCTCATTTATGGCCCAATCAGGAACACTGGCTCCTTAATTTAATTTATGGATGGCAAGCCTGGCAACCAATAGTTGCCATAATACTTATTTTAACCGGCTGGTATTTATTAAGAAACAATAAAACTGTTTGGACCTCAATTCTTAAATCTCTCAACCTATCTTTAATTATAGCTATAATTTTTACAAGCTTGATCCCCTTTGATTTCGTGATTGACTATGAACGCTATAATTATTTAGCTAGATTCTCATGGCTAGCCATAATTATTAATTTACCGGCTGCATTTATGGCCTTCGGCTTATTGGCCAAAAAATGGCTAGATAGTCATTATAAAAAAATAATCTGGCCAATTATTATTGCCCTTACTGCCTTAATAATTTTTAGCCTCTACCTCACCTATCCCCGCGATGACCGCTATTCTCATGCTCAAGGCTTATCTACCAGCCAAACCGATTTTCTGGCAGTACAAATAATCGAAAATCAAGCTAACGACGACTATATTGTATTGGCTAATCAGCAAGTTAGCGCTGCTGCCCTGGCTCAATATGGTTTTTATACCGGAAAACATCAACGTTATCTTCAAGATGATATTTTCTATTACCCCATACCCACCTCGGGTATTCTCTATCCCTATTATTTAAAAATGGTCAATGATTATCCCTCACGGCAGACCATTGCTGAGGCTGCCAAACTAGCCGGCGTCCATCAAGCTTATTTTGTGCTTAATGACTATTGGTATGGATTTGAAAAATTAGCCGAGGAAGCAGCTGCTGAAGCTGATGAAATAATAAAAATAGCCAATGGGGCAATTATTATTTTTGTCTATAAAAATCTCTAACTAATATTTTGTAAAATTTTAGTAAGATAATCATTAGGCGTCATCAGCTCAACTCCTTCCCCTGCCGGCCAATAAGTTAATTTAGCTGCGGCTAATGATAATTGTGACCAAGCATTAAAAAGACTGTTTAAATTACCAGCTTCAAAGGTTAGATAGCCAAGGGCCTCGGCTAATTCTTTAGCTCCTCCATGGCTAACCACCACAGCCAAAGAACCCGAAGATGCTGCTTCTAAAAGAATGGTTGGCCAGTTTTCGTAACAAAAAGAAGGCACTATTAATACATCCGCCATTTTTAATTGATCAAGCACCATATCATGTTCTAAGCGACCCATTAAACGTAAGTGGTTATCTAAACTGGCTTCACGGCTTAAATAAGGCAACAGCGGCCCATCACCAATAATCGTTAAACTAGCTTCAGGAAGCCCGGCTGCTAATAATAATTTGTTAAAATCTGACCATTGTCCCGCTAGCCAATCAATGCCCTTGGCTGACGTGAGCTGACCAACAAAAAGTGCCTGACGTAATTGATTGGGTAGTCGATAGGCTGAGGATAAATGTATTTTTAGGGGATTACCTAATTTTAGCCAACAATTATCTTTTAACCAATTATGATGTTGATAAAAATCCATAAGCCACTGAGAGGGACTAATTAAAACCTTAGCCGGTTTTAGCCAGTATTCTGTTAAAGTTTTATAACCCCTTGCTAGCCAGTTATTAACTAACGCCTCTTCTTTCCCTAAAAGCAATAAACCACTAGGCTGAAGATACTGGACATCATGAACTACTTGAACACTGGGGATGCCTAAGCGGCAGCACAGATGATGGACTTGAAAGCCTAGGCCGGTTAAATTATTTAGCACTACTATGTCTGGTTTAAACTTTTTTAAAATTTTCCGCCACCTAAAATAGTTCCTAAAACCTAGCCAATCAGGTAAATGCCATATAAACCTCCGCCACTGGGATATATTAGATAAGTTGTAATAATTACTAGACCAATAAACTGTCTGGTATAAACTAGATTGATTCCTTATTTCGTTGATCTTATGCCCCCCAGGAGCCAAGGCCGCTACTATCACTCTGTGGCCTGCTTCAGACCAAGATTCAGCCAAGTAACGCACCATTTCTTCGGCTCCTCCCCGCTCATAAGGATAACAAACATTATTAGCCAATAAAATTTTCATAATCACTTTTTTACTGTTGCTCCATTATTTTATGATAAATTTTTACTAGGGAACTAGGGGCTGAGCTGGAAAAATACTCAATCGCTCTTTGCCGACTTGCTTGAGCCATTCTTTTTAATGTTAAATCGTCCGCCAACAATTGATGAATTTTATCAGCTAGGTCATCTACATTATTGGGCTCAATTAAAAGGCCATTATGTGGCGGATCAATGACCTGTCTAACACCTGGTAGGTTAGACGCTAGGCATGGCAGACCGCTCGCCATTGCTTCTAAAAGCACTAAACCAAAAGCCTCACAACTATTGATTGAAGGTAAAACAAATAAATCAGCTAAATTATAAATAGCTGGCAATTTATTCTGTTCAACCTTGCCAATAAAAACAATGTCTTGAGCTAAACCCAACGTTTGAGCCATTTTATAATACTTATCTCGCAAATTACCCTCTCCAACAATAATGCCCTGGCAATAATCTGCCCCAGCCGTAGTTTTCACTTTAGCTAAGGCTGATAATAATACTGGCACCCCTTTAAAATAATGGGCTCTGTCTAGTCCTCCTACCATTAAAATAATAGGCACTCCGCTTTTAAGGCCATAGCCTTTTAGCAGTTCTTGATCCTTAGGACGTGGCTGAAAAAGATTAGTATCTACGGTAAATGGTACAATAAATAATTTATCATCTAAACCATTTATACGGCCAGCCGATGAATGGCGCCAATAATCTAAGGATGCACAAGTAATGGCTTCGGCTTGGGTAAGTAATCTCTTTAAAAATAATTTCTGCCAAATTTTAAATATCCACCCTTTCCAACCGCCAGCCCGCGAATCCATGTGGTAATGAATAACTAACTTAGTATGAGGATATTTCTTTTTAAGATGCCAGGCCAAGGCATCTGTCCCATAAAATGGATAATGCAAATGTACTATATCTGCTGACTGCCATATCTTCTCTAGACCCTTAATAATCGCGGCATTGCCAAATCGTAGCCAGCTATGACTATACCTTACTAAATATAAATCACTCAATAGTGCTACTTCCTGTGGGCCATAGTCAGGACAAACTATAGTAATATCAGCCGAAGGGTCAGCTAGGGCCAATCTCTCCACCATCTCTTTTACACTATTGCCCATTCCTCCCTGATAAGGGGGAAAGGTGCAGACTAAATGGACAATCTTCATTGGTTATTTTTTACTTTCTGTTTTATTATTCTGAATTGGTTCTAAGGGCTTTTGCTGGGCTATTAAGCTCACTAAAGTAGTTAATTGGCGGTCTATTTTTTCTAGCCTTAAACGCAAACGAAAAACAAGATACAGCAAAAGAGCAAAGCCGACATAAAGCAAAACGTCGATTCCACTCCCCGAGAAGCCTAACCTTGCTACTAATTTATCAACATCGTCTAACATTAAAATAGCTATAGCCGAAAGTAGCCAGAAAATTAGCCAGAAAAAAAATTCTGTCCACGATAATCGCCGCTCATGCTGTTGCCATAATAGCTTAGCCAGAAAAAAAACAATAATAATTAAAGCCAAAACTTTTTGCAACATATAATAAAATTATTTAAGAAAACGCCCTAAAAATAAATCACCGATAATCTTCCAGCCACCAGACATTTTTTGTCCAAAATTATTATAATGGACCGTTACCCCCACTTCTTGATATTTAATTTTTGCCAGCCGAGTAAGCCATAAAATCTCTGAACAATGGGCCATTTTATCTTGCCGCCAATTTAATTGACGCGCTGCTTTGGCAGATAAAGCCCGAAAACCATTTTGCGGATCACGTACCCGCACTCCTAAAAACACTAAATTAAATAAACGAGCCAGTGGCAGTACAATCCTCTTTTTTAAAAATGGAATATTATTCTCCTCCCTTAAAAATCTAGAACCAAATACGGCCTCTACTTGTCCTTGAATTATGGGGGCGATAACCTGGGGAATATCCTGAGCGGCAAATTGACCATCAGCATCAAAATGAACAATAATATCAGCACCAATATTTAAGGCATATATTGTCCCCGTCCTTAAAGCCGCACCCTGTCCCCGATTAATAATATGAACCAAAACAATAGCGCCAGCCGATCTTGCCAAACTCCAAGTCTCATCTTCTGAGCCATCATCAACCACGATGACCTCATCAACATATTTTTTAACTTCCTGTACAACATTACAAATAGTTTTCGCTTCATTCCGTGCTGGTATGACACAGACTACTTTCATAATTTACCAATTAGTCGGTAATTCTTTTATGGTCTTGCTAGACCTTAAATCTGCTATGGTCTTATCTAATCCATGGTCTAGATTAACTATAGGCATCCAGCTAAGCTGCTCTCGAGCTAGCGTAGTGTCCGGTAAATTAAGTTCCGTCATAAATAACAACCTGTCTCCATGGATAATTTTAGATGATGATCTGGTTTTTTGAATAATTTTTTCTGCCACCTCAGTAAGCTTAACATTAATCTCCGACCCAATGTTTACTGGACCAGCTAGTTCGCTTTGCATTAGCTTTAAAACACCATCAATAGCATCAGACACATAGCATAAAGATGAGGTAAAATTTTCATCACCATTAATAACTAGATCCTTATTATCTAAAGCATTAACTACAAAGTCAGGAATCATGTGGCCTTGATTAATCGGCATTCGTGGACCATAAATTCGAAATAACCGCACCATCTTAGCATCCAGACCATAATAATCTCGATAAGTATTAACTATGGTTTCAGCAAAACGCTTACCTTCATCATAGCAAGCTCGCTCGGAAATTTGATCCACTATTCCCAAATCTGTTTCCGCTACTTTATTGCCACCATGTACTTCACGAGTACCATATACCACTGAAGAAGAAAAATGCATAAACTTCGCTTGATATTGTCTAGCCATTTCTAAAGCATTAATCACCGCCACTGAATTGGCTAATAAACTAGCTATCCGATTCTGCATAAAATCAATGGGTGACATTGGACAGGCTAAATTATATATCTCCTGGATACCTTGAAATTTAACCTTAAAACGATTTAATTCTGGTATGGCTAATAAATCTAAAGGCTCGCTCATGTCGTGGCGAATAAAAATAAAATCAGGATTAGCTAAAAGATGATCAATGTTGCGTTCACTACCACCTAAAAAATTATCAATGCAGATAACCTTGCTAGTTTTAATTAGTTCATCACATAAATGCGAACCAATAAAACCAGCACCACCAGTAACTAAAACATTTTTTTTATCAAAAATTTTTTGCACGGCCATATAATTATCAATTAATAAATTGTCTACTTAAATTAAGAGGAGCAATATTAACCCCACTGCTAGATAACGGATTATACACATACCACGACTTACGGAGCTCACCATCTACTTCAAAAACCCGTACATGCGGTCCACCACCTGGACCCGCAGCCGTCATAATCTCCATTAGCCCATCTCCATCAATATCACTTAAAGCCACAGCCAAGCCTTTCTGAAAATTATTATTATAGGCAAGAAAACTAGAAATCATTTTAGCACGACCATCAAAAATTCGCACCTCGGGTAAACGACCAGCGCGGGGAGATACTACAATTTCATCACGATTAGCTTTAGCTCCATAGTCAAAATTGCCAGCAAAAACTTCAATGCCTCCACGAAAGCTTGATTCATAGGCCATAAATTGTCCTAAAACTTGTCCTTTACTATTAAAAATCCGTACATGCGGTCCACCACCCTTACCAGCCCCAGTAATAATCTCCATTATGCCATCACCATTAATATCTCCGGTGGCCACACTAACACCACCCCTAAAATTAGCATCATAAGGCCTAAACTTATATTTTAATACTCCTTGAGCGGTAAAAACTCTTACTTCATTAGTGGCTCCATGGCCGGTGCCAACAATAATTTCCCCGGCTCGATCATTGTCTACATTACCAATAGCCACTCTAAGGCCAGCTGAAAAGTCTTTGCTAAAAGCAATAAACTGTCCCACTAATTTACCTTTATAATTAAAGATCTTAACCGCTGATTGACCTTTTTCATCGGGCACTACCACTATTTCTGGTGCACCATCACCATCCAGATCACCGCTGGCGACTCTCAAACCATAAGGAAAATTAGTCCCAAAAGCATAAAATTCTCCTATGGTGTGGTTATCAGAATCAAGAATTTTAACCGGCTGGCTGCTAGAACTTGCTGGCGCCACCAAAAAACGACTCACTCTATTAGATAATTGTAAGGAGGCATCATTAATAGCGGAGGCAATATTAAGCCGCCCTCTCCCTAATTGACCCAAATAATCCATATTCAGCCGGGTTATATCGTCAGCATTATTTAATAAAACTTGAACTACTTGATCTCGTTTTAAACTAGGATTTTTCTCCATAATTAAAGCTAATGCACCACTAACCATTGCCACTGACACTGAGGTCCCTGACCAATAACCATCATAATATTTATTGAGCAACCGACCATTAATTTGTTGATTAGGGCTATAAACCACGGTACTAAAAATACTCACCCCTGGTGCCGCGATATCTACGCAACGAGCACCATAGCTAGAAAATTTAGTCTTTTGATCTAAGGCATCGGTAGAGGCTACACCAATAACCATATTCTTACCTCCATCAAGACAAGCTGGATACATCGGCAATTTATCCAAAGAATGGCCATAGCCCCCTGATTCTTCATTGCCGGCTGCGGCTACAACAATTACTCCAGCTTTATATGCTCTTTCTATGGCCTCAGCTAAACTCTGACTATAATTATAGCCAACAAAACTTAAATTAATAATATCAGCTCCATTATTAATGGCATAATCAATGGCCTGAATAATTCTAAAAGTATCTCCTACTCCTCGATCATCTAAAGCCTTAAGGGGCATAATTTGAGCCCGCCAAGTGACCCCCGCCACTCCTGCCGCATTATTACCCATAGCGGCAGCGACACCAGCAATAATTGTTCCATGAAAAACGCCCTCTTCAGTAAAGCCAGGCTGAAATTTAGGATTGGGATCTGGAACATTATTAACAAAATCCCAACCGTTAACATCATCAATAAAACCATTACCGTCGTCATCTTTTTGGTTATTAGGTATCTCACGATTATTAATCCAAATATTATCTTTAAGGTCAGGATGATCAATCTGGACCCCCGAATCAATGATAGCAATAACAATATCCGGGCTTTCTCTTTGTTCCTCCCAAGCAATAGGGGCTTTAATTTTGGTGAGATACCATTGATTATTATAATGACTATCCGACGGTGATAAGGCTATTTTGTATAATTCATTAGCCTCAGCCTTACTGCCAATAAATAGGGCCAGTATAAAAATAATAAGGCTACTAAATATTTTATTTTGAATATTTATTAAATTAAGGCGAGTCATGACTTTTCTTTAATATCTCTAAAGTTTGAGCTGCCGCTTGAGACCAACTAAACTTAACGGCTCGCCTAAGACCGGCTTGAGATAATTGACGACGTAAGACAGCATCATCGGCTAACTGCTTCATTTTATCTAAAAGTTCATCTTGATCGGCTGGGTCAAAATAAAGCGCAGCGTGAGCTCCAATTTCTGGCAATGAGCCAACTCGACTAGCTAAAACTGGCACACCGCAAGCCATAGACTGGATTACTGGTAAACCAAAACCCTCATACCACGAAGGATAAATAAAGGCCATAGACTGCCGTAATAAAACCGGCAAATCTTGCTCCGGCACCCATCCTAGCTCTTTGGCTCGCCCTTTAATGATAGGGTCGGCTAATAAATTATTAATGGGGGCATAATCGTGGCTCCGTTGACCGGCTAATACTAACATGGTTTTATCATTAGGTCTTGCTTGGCAAAAATTACGAAAAGCATTAAGAAGACCAACGATATTTTTTTTGCTTTCCAGCCGGCCAATATATATAAAATATGGTTTCTCTAAACGATAATAATCTAGTATCCGGCTATCCGCTGTCCTATCAACAACGGGATGATATAACGCCTTATCATAACCATGATAAACTACCGAGATCTTGTCTTCTTGGGCCATTAAAAAATAGCGGAATATCTCTTGTTTAGTAAAATTAGATACTGTAATAATCTGTTCAGCTCGCGACAATGCAAACCTAGTAGACCATCGAAGATGAAGCCGCTCATAATGGCTATAAAATTGAGGATAAATCATAAAAGCAACATCATGAATGGTATTGACCATTTTAGCCCTTGAAAACAAAGGTAAGGTATGGGCCGGTACAAATAAAACATCGGGCGGTCTCATAACCATCTCCCAACTTAATCGACCTAGTGTCCAAAAACGTCTAAATGGCCAATGCAACACCATCTCTTTACAATTAGAATGCTCCCTACATAACCTCGCCAAATCATCCTTAAGCGGTTTATCACTATATAGAATATAATCATTATCATGATCCATCTCTACTAAATTTTTAATAATATAGTAGGCATACCACTCTACTCCAGTTTTATGGTCACGATTAGCTCGTGAAGCATCAATACCAATAATCATATTATCTGGTAGCAAAAATAGACCGTTTATAGCTGTCTAAATTCTCTAAAGCCATACCCGTGCCTTTGACTACAGAAGCCCAAGGATCTTCAGCCATAATAACCGGCACATCGGTGGTCCTAGATATCAATTGATCTAAATTTCTTAACAAAGCAGTTCCCCCACTTAACACTGCCCCCTTACTCATAATATCAGCAGCTAGCTCGGGAGGTGTCTCCCGTAAAATATTTTTAGCCGCCCCGACAATAGCCTCCAGCTCATGCTGAATAGCCTCAGTAACATCATCAGAAGAAATAGTAATAATCTTGGGTAACCCAGTTAAAATATCCCGCCCTTTAATTTCCATAAATAATTTATCTGTTAAATAAAGGGCGCTACCAACTCCAATTTTAATCTCTTCAGCTGTCCTTTCGCCAATAGCTAAATTATATTTACGACGGACATATTCAATTATGGATAAATCAATTTTATTGCCACCTACTCTCACTGATATAGCCGTCACAACACCCCCTAAAGAAATTACCGCCATTTCTGCTGTACCGCCACCAACATCAATAATCATATGGCCTGACGCTGACCCTACTGGAATATCGGCACCAATAGCCGCGGCGACTGGCTCTTTAATTAAATAAGCCGCCCGAGCGCCTGCCGCTAAAGTAGCATCAACAACCGCCCGCCTCTCAGTAGAAGTAATACTAGCCGGCACGGCCACCATCACCTCAGGCCTAAATAAATGAATACCACCCAAGGCTTTATTGATAAAATAGCGAAGCATTATTTCTGTAGTATGATAGTCGGCGATTACTCCATCTTTTAATGGCCTTATAGCCATAATACTATCAGGGGTACGACCTAACATGTCTTTTGCTTCATTGCCTACTGCTAAAATTTTTTTGTCCGTCATTGATACTGCTACTACGCTAGGCTCATTAACCACAATTCCTTTTTTAGGTAGGTGGACTAAAGTATAGGTAGTACCCAGATCAATGGCAATACGTTTGATAAGCATTAAATAAAAAATTTAGACGATAATAAAACTGGCGAGTAACCTATTTTGAGTATAGCAAATGCGCTTAAAAAATCAATTTTTATCACTCCCAAAAGGCCAATTCTGGAATAAGCTCTAAGTGATACCGTTGTTTAATAGTTCTCTGAATATAACTGATCAATTGATGAGCTTCCTGGGCTGTAGCTCCTCCTCGATTAATTAAAAAATTAGAGTGCTGGGTACTTACCTGCATTGGCCCCACTGCATAACCAGCAAGATTAGCTTGGGCAATAATAAAACCAGCTGCCACCTCCTGACCATTGACTGCTCGAGCAAGCTGGGCGGCTGACCACAATTCTGGCGCCTGTTCCGCTACTTCATCGACTGGTACATTTTTAAACACACAACCAGCGCTAGGAAAAGTAGGGTGGTGTTCTCGTCGATAACGGCGATGGTCTTCAGCTATACTTTCTAAAGATGCACGGTCCGTCGAAATTAAACTAAAGCTAACCGACCAAATTAATAATTCCGGCCGTTTTTTAAAAAGACTATCACGGTAACCAAAATGGCAATCCGCCTTATTAAAAATTTCCAGTTTATTAGTTTGAGTATTATAAACCTCAACTATATTAATATTGTTGGCTATCCATCCACCAAAAGCTCCAGCATTGCCCCGTACTGCACCACCTACTTGGCCAGGAATACCAGCGGCCCATTCTAGCCCTTGCAGTCCTCGCGCCACACAATCACTAACTAATTTACTAAGGCCATAGCCAGCACCAACCTTAACCCCAGCTTCTGAAAAAACTGGCCCATGAGCTGTTAGAGCAATAACCAAACCATTAACCCCTTTATCGCTAATAAGCAAGTTGCTACCACCTCCTAAAATTCTTAAAGGCAATCCTCTCTCTTTAGCCCAGTCCACTACTAGAAATAATTCCTCAAGGGAAGAAAGACGGATAAAAAACTGGGCCGGTCCGCCAATTTTATAAGTTGTATACGGCGCTAAAGGAATATTTTGCTGAATAGCTAATGGCTCATTCATATTATTATTGTGGTGACAGGAGCGCTTGACCCACCCTAAATATATCCCCTGCCCCCATTAAAACTATAACTTGACCTTCGTCAGCAGACTGTCTTAAAAATTCAACAAGCTTTTCCATGGTTAAAAAATATGGCACTTCATTTTTTAAACCAGCCGCCTGTCGTCGTAAAAAAATTTTTTTAGCCAAATCTTGGCCAGAAACAGTCCCTTGTTTTTCTCTAGCTGAACCATAAATTTGTAAAACACCAACCTCGTCAGCCGCCATAAAACTAAGAGCAAAATCATCTAAAAAAGTAGCAGTCCGACTAAAAGTATGCGGATGAAAAAAAACTCTTATCTTAGCGTCTGGATAGCGTTCTCGCAGAGCCTGAAGACTAGCCTTAATTTCTGTAGGATGATGAGCATAATCATCTATAATCACAGCCCCCCTAAAATTACCCAATATTTCTAACCGACGGCTTACTCCTAAAAATTTAGCTAGCCCTTCCCTAATTTTATAAAGCGGTACCCCCAACTCTACACTGGCGGCTAAAACAGCTAAACTATTGCTAATATTGTGTTGACCCAAAAGAACTGTACTAAAATCTCCTAAATCTCCATGATTCTCCACGGCCAATTTGCTCATTTTTTCATGAATTGGACCTTGCTCTTCATCAACCCTTAATTTAACCTTAAAGTACTGCCGTCCATTAGTTAGCTGCAGTCCATAAGCCACATAATCAGCCTCATAATTTAGGGCATAGCTTACTAGCTGGCCCCGACAATGAACTGAAGCTAAACGACGTACTATTGGATCATCATAATTAACAATTAAATAACCGTCAATCGGAATTTTTTTGATAAAATCAATAAAAGCTTGCTCATAATCGGCAATGGTTGGATAAAAATCTACATGGTCGTAGTCAATATTATTTAATAGCACCATCTTAGGCTGTAAATAGCGTAATTTGTTTTGGTATTCATCAGCCTCAGCCACCATTAGGCTGGACTTACCTACCACCGAAGAGCCCTGAAATTGTGGAACATTAGATCCCACTAGAACATTGGGGGATAAACCACTCTGCCATAAAATAAAACCTAGCCAGGCCGAGACAGTAGTCTTGCCGTGAGAACCGGCAACAGCGATTCCATAATATTGATTAAAAATATCTCCCAAAGCCTCAGCATAGGTTATGGTTGGCCGATTACTTAAGGCCCAGGCCACTTCTGGATTGTTTAAAGTATATGCCGTAGAATAAATCACCAAATCAGCAGAACATAAATCTTCGTTGGGGCTAAACCCTGGCAAGATACGAATACCCTCAGTTATCAAAACTGAATCAGTCATAAAGGTATCAGCTATATCGCTGCCCACTACCTCATAGCCACGACTATGCAAAAATTGAGCCAGCATTGTCATGCCTACGCCCTTAATACCAATAAAATAAATTTTTTTAACTGAAGACCAATCCATATTAAAAATACTTTTTAAAAACTTCCAAAATTTCTGCCTCTTGAGCCACTTTAATAACTTTAGACCAATTATGGCCTAGCTCATTTTGTTTATGACTATCTAACAATAAATCCTCAATAGTCTTTATAAGCCCACCATTCACTAGGTCTTCTTCTTGGAGCATAATAGCTGCCTCGCCTTGAGCTGCCACCTTAGCATTATCCAGTTGATGGGAATCTGGCAGGGGTACTAAAATACTAGGTTTAGCTAGGGCTGCCAGCTCAATCATTGTCCCTAGCCCAGCTCGTGCTACCACTATGTCTGCTAATTTATAGGCAGTCATTATTTGCCGATGGTTTAAGAACTCAGCCGAAAAATAACCCTCCTGTTTTATTATCTGCCCCTTACCCCTGCCCGTTATATGAATGATGTCAGCTAGCTGAGTTAATTTGTCTACTTCCCGATATACTGCTTCATTTAAGGCTAGTGCGCCGGTTCCACCGCCCATAATTAAAACCACTGGCCGTTGCTGGCTGATCTTCCAGGGCAATAAAGTTATATCATCAGACATAACCGCCAGCTCAGGACTAACTGGCGCACCCAGCCAGACAGCCTTAGATCCATAATCTTGAAGTGACTTAGCAAAGGTTACCACAATACAATCCGCCGCCTTGGCCATTAATTTATTAGCTAAACCAGGACGATAATCTAACTGTTCAATTATTAAAGGAATGCCTAAAATTTTAGCCGCCCAAGCTATGGGTACACTAACAAAACTGCCAGCGCTTACTACTAGTTTAGGCCGATATTTTATCAACAAATATTCTCCTTGGAAAAATCCGCCAATTATTTTAATAATGTCAACAATATTGTGCCAAGACCAATAACGACGTAATTTACCGGCAGCCACAGCCACAAATGGTATCTTGACCTCCTCTACCAACTGACGTTCTGGCCCCTTGGCTGTTCCCAACCATATAAAATGAACCTCTTTATCGTTATTGCTAATAATTTCTGCTATAGCTAATAATGGTGTTACTGAGCCAGCCGTTCCACCGCCAGTTAATATTACTAATTTATCATTCCCTTTACGATAATTCATGGATTTAACTTTTATAGGATAAATCGGTCTGACTAGAGATATTTGCTAAAATACCCAGACTCAACAATACAGCAATAAGCGAACTGCCGCCATAGCTTATGAGCGGCAAAGTAACCCCGGTCATAGGTAAAAGATTAAGAATACCTCCCAGATTAATAAGAACTTGGATTAATAAACCCCCGCTAAGTCCAATAGCTAAAATTTGACCATATCGGTCTGGCGCCGACCGAGCCACCATATAGCCGCGATAAAAAATTAAATAATAAAGACCCAAAAGAATTAAAGAAAACCACCACCCTAGCTCTTCAGCAATAACAGCAAAAATAAAATCGTTTTGCACTTCTGGCAGATAAAGATACTTCTGCCGGCTCTCTCCCAGTCCCCGTCCCCAAAAACCACCTGAACCCACGGCAATAAGAGACTGATTTACCTGATAACAACTTTTATCTGGACTATAGCCGGGCTTTAGCACGCACAAAAAACGATCTTTCTGATACCCACCCTTAATAAATATATAAGCGGTAAACATTATCAGCCCTAATAATGATATATAAATTACCCATTTTCGGTTACCACCGCCTACCAAATAAATCAAAATACTGGTAGCTACGATGATAACCAAAGTTCCCAAGTCTGGTTGAGCTAAAATTAAAACACTAACCGCCATAAGCACCAACCAAAAGATTATATTTAATCGTTTTTTTTCTCCTTCTTCTTGACTAAGGGCTAATCTAGCCATCAAAGCAGATAAATACAAAGTCAGCGATAGTTTTACAAATTCAGACGGCTGAAGAGAAAAACCAAAGATATTAAGCCACGCCACGGAACCGGCTCGTTCTTTAGCCAAGGGTGTAAATATGGTAAGCAAAAAAGCAATAGTAACTAATAAAATGAAACCTCCTAATTTTTGCCAGCGATGATAATTAATGCGGCTTAAAACATAAAATCCCAGACCGCCAATAATTAAAGAAAATAACTGCTTTTTTACCCAATAATAAGCATCTCCATAACTAGTATAAGCCACTACTGACGAAGCACTGGCCAAACAAAAAAGCCCTATACAACATAGTAATATAACTCCAATCGTTAAAAAACGATCAGGACGATGACGAACTAGACTAGGCTTCCCTTTGACTGGTGGGCGATTTTTTACCACTGTTACATTTTTTTTAGAGCTAGAACGCATCATGACTTTAACTTACCAGCTATGATCCAGTAAGAATAAACAAACACCCAAAGCCCCGCTAACAGCAGCAATAACCCAAAAGCGCATTACTATTTTTGGTTCAGACCATCCCTTGGCTTCAAGGTGATGATGAATGGGGGCTGAAAGAAAAACTTTACGGCCATGGCGTATTTTTTTAGATAAAACCTGGATAATCACTGACAAAGATTCAATTACAAAAATCAAGCCAATAATCGGCAAAATTAAAGCTGTATTAGTCAACATAGCTATTACTCCCAAAGTAATGCCCAGGCTCATTGAGCCAGTATCTCCCATATAAAAACGGGCTGGATTAATATTAAACCACAAAAAGGCCAACAAAGCACCACTAATTACTCCACAAAAAGCCGCTAGGTCATAACGTCCGGTTAAAAAAGACAATACACCATAAACCATAAAACTCCCAAGTAAAGTACCGCCAGCTAAGCCATCAAGACCATCCGTTTCATTAACTGAAAAAGCAGTACTAACTATGACTATAATAAAAACTGGAATATACCACCATCCTAAATTAAAATTACCCAAAAAAGGAACATGAAAAGTGTCCCAGTCTAATTTAAAATAAAACCACAAAGCCCCTACCAAAGCAATTCCGGTATAAATTAATAACCTAGCCTTTACTGTTAATCCTCCGCCACCTTTTGTACCTAGCCCGCGAACATCTAGCCAATCATCAAACAGGCCCACTAAAGCAACTAAAACTAAAATACCCAAGGGTAAATAAGTTTGGCTACGACTTAAAAAACTAAGCTTTCCTAGCCAAAAATCAGGCCATAACCACTGAATTAAGGCTAGTCCTAGGGCAAAGATAAGGGTGGTTACCCAAATTAACACTCCGCCCATGGTTGGTGTGCCACTTTTAGTAGCATGTAATTTAGAAAATATCGGAGTAGAACCATTATTGCGAATAGTCTTGCCCAATTTATGACGATATAAAAAATTAGTTAATAACGGCGTCCAGGCTATGGTAAAAATAAAAGCTCCTGCTGATAATAATAGCAACCGAATGATATAAAAATCTGTCATACAATTAATAAAAATTAATGAATAATAAACTGCCTAAGGCCACATTAACCAAAGTTGACACTAACAAAGTACCAATTAAAATTACCAGACGCAATTGTCTTGGGGCGGAATAATGAACCAACGGCAGAAAACTATTTAAAGCTATAGCCACAGTTAAGCCTAACGGCAACCAGTAAATCATGGCTGGACGGCCTATAAAATCAATGCCGAAGTGAACATTATAATGGAGAATCAATAATTTACTACCCCCTAAAAAATATAATACACTAGCCATAACCCAACTACCTAGCCATAAAATTCCATTAATAATAACCATAACTCGCCCGATCCATTCATGCCATATATCTAACCAGACTACTTGCCAGGCTTGACCTGTTATATAAAAATAATTAATAATTTTAGATAGAAATAACTTCATAATATCATATCGTCAAATTAGCAGATAAATGGCTCAGCCGCTGTACGATGGGCGGCAATTGTTCAAGAACGTAATCAATTTCAGCTGAAGTGGTCCATCTTCCCAAGGAAAATCTTAAACTATAATGTGATATCTCAGGTGTAATACCCATAGCTAGCAAGGTGCTAGACGCTTCTAGGTTGCCAGCAGCACAAGCTGAACCAGTAGAAACAGCAATACCCACTAAATCTAAAGCCAAAAGCACTGATTCCCCCTCCACCCTCATGATAGAAATATGAGCATGGGCTGGACTGGCTTGTGATAAATCAGTATTAACAACCACCCCGGGCACTTGGTGAATAAGGCCATCAACTAGACGCTGACGCAAACCACTGATGCGTTTAATTTCCTCTACTTGCTGGTCAGCAACTAATTCTAGCGCCTTAGATAATCCCACAATACCGGGTACATTAAGAGTGCCGCTACGACGATTGTTTTCCTGATGGCCACCTAGCTGGATCGATTTAAGCGGTGTCCCTGATCGAGAATATAATACCCCGATACCCTTAGGACCATAAATTTTATGTCCGGAAAAACTCAGCAAATCACAATGGAGATGGTCTACATGACAATCAAAATAGTTAATAGCTTGAGTGGCATCAGTATGAAAATAAATATGAGGTAGCCGTCGTGCCGAATCAGTACCTATATGAGGCTGTGCTGCTTCACGAGTCTTATTAATTTTTTTTAGCAATTCTCCAATTTCTCTAATGGGTTGCCTAGCTCCAGTTTCACTATTAACATAAATTACGGAAACTAAAATAGTGTTGGGTTTAATTAATCTCTCTACACTACTAACTTCAACTATGCCCCGACTATTAACTGGCAGCCAGCTAACCTCTATCCCTAATTGTTCTAGTTGACGAGCTGGCTGACGCACTGCATCGTGTTCAATACTAGACACAATAATATGAGGCCTGACCGAAAAATTATCAGCTTTCAAACCAGCAATAAGTCCCATAATAGCTAAATTATCTGACTCAGTAGCCCCTGAAGTAAAAATTATTTCTTGGGGCTGAGCACCTAAAAAGTCTGCTACTACCTGACGTGATTGATCCACCGCCGCCTGAGCTGCTTGGCCATAACTATGAAGAGAGGCCGGATTACCAAAAACTTGGCTAAAATAAGGCTTCATCGCCCTATAAACTGCCGGGTCAACTGGCGTTGTTGCGCTATAATCTAAATAAACTTTCATAAAATTAAACTACTGCTACTTGTTTAATATCAGGTAATCTAGAAATAAGCTCAGCCTCAACTCCCTCTTTAAGGGTAAATTCCATCATCGGACAATGAGCACAGTGTCCTTGAAACTCCACACTTAAAACTCCAGTTAGTGGATTAAAATCGACTAACCGGATATCTCCCCCATCTAACTGTAAACTAGGCCGAATTTCTTGCTCAATAATCTTTTCTAATTCGGGCCACCAACTTATTTGTTTAGTATCTATCATAAATATTTAATCATTAGTTAATAATACTTTATTAGTATGATTATTTTACAGCACCTTTCGTTTTTTGGCGATAATTATCAATCGCCGCATGCAAGGCATCAACACCTAACATCGAACAATGGATCTTTGCTGGCGGCAATCCCCCTAAATCATTAACTATTTTATCTTTAGTTATTTTATAAGCCTCATCTAGCGTCTTGCCTTTTACTAATTCAGTTAAAGCTGAAGAAACAGCAATAGCCGCAGCGCAGCCCAGGGTTTCAAACTTAATATCTTCAATAATTCCATTATTGATTTGCAGATAAATTTTCATAATGTCGCCACACACCGGATTGCCTACTTGTCCCACCGCACTCGGTTTATCTAAAACACCCTGGTTGCGTGGATGCTGAAAATGATCTATTACTTTTTCACTATATAACATATATAATTTATTAATCTATTTAGTAATAAATATTCACTTCAGTTCCTATATCTACTCTATCATAAAGATATTTCGCTGGTCCAATACCTAACCTAATACAACCATGCGATACTGGCTTGCCTAGATGATCGGCTCCTTCCCGATAGCCATTGGGCCAAATGGGTAACTCATGAATACCAAATTGGCCGTGGTCTAATCCTAACCAATAAGGCATCCATAAACCGAATGGTTTTGACCAAGCCTTAGGATATTTATTAACAACCGTAAAATGTCCTTTAGGCGTTGGCGTTCCGGGCTTACCAGTCGAGACTGGAAACTGCTTAAATTTAACGCCATCTAACCAATAAGTCAATTCCTGCCGACTTAAAATAATATCTAGTCTCATGGGCAGTTTGGCCTTACCAGCCTCCCGCGGGTTGGTGGCTGCCTCAATTTCTTGGCCATCATTTATCCCATCACCGTCAGTATCAGCTACAATTAAATTAGTTCTAAAACGTAACTCCCAAAAATCACTTAAACCGTCACCATCCTGATCATTGTCCGCTAAACTAACTGGTTTAGGATTATGAGGTGAAAAACCAGCTAACAATTCCTCACGATCGCTATAACCATCTTTGTCAGTGTCTCGACTATAAGGATCAGTGCTATAAATATTAATTTCATCCTGATCAGGTACCCCATCACTATCATAATCGGGTAAGTTATTAGCTGATACTGGACTTAAAAATAATAATAGCCAAAATCCTATAAGATAAAATATACGACGCCACATAGCGTCAAATAAAAAATTATAAACAGAACCATAAAAGTATTATAACATATCCAACTCCAGCATTAAATAGACCTATACTGCACCTAGACAAAAAGTCATTTGGCTTGTATGATAATATAAACAATATTCTCATAAATTATTTAATTATGAATAAGGCCGATCAAACGATTAAAATGCCCCCCCAGAATCAAGAAGCTGAAATCTCGCTTCTCGGTTGTCTTCTTATTGATAAAACCGCTATTGTGAAAGTTGTCGATATCATTCAACCTGACGATTTTTATAATGATATCAATGGTCTTATTTTTGGAGCCATGATGGCCCTTTACCAGGACCATGAACCAATTGATTTAGTAAATCTGGCCGACAAACTTAAAACTAAAAATCAGCTAGACACCGTTGGGGGTCGCAGTTATCTTACCAGTCTATTGCAGAGCGTAGCTACTGCAGCTAATGTAGTAAGTTATGCTGAAATTATTAAGCATAAATCAACTCTTCGCCGCCTTATTACTGCCGCCTCAACCATACATGAATTGGGGTATAATGAAGATGACGATCTGGACCAAGTTCTAGATCAAGCTGAACAAACATTGTTCAGCGTCTCTCATCAATATCTTAAACAATCTTTCCAACCAATTAGTAACCTACTCCCTGAAGCTTTTAACCGAATTGATGAATTGCATAAACAAAGCGGCCGTTTACGAGGCCTGCCCACCGGCTTCATTGACTTAGATAAACTCCTCTCTGGTTTACAAAAATCAGACTTAGTTATTCTAGCGTCCCGTCCTAGCGTAGGAAAAACATCATTGGCTATGGATTTAGCCAGACAAACTGCCATAAAAAATCGGGCTAAAGTAGGTATTTTTTCTCTGGAAATGAGCAAAGAACAATTAGTAGATCGCCTCATTTGCGCTGAAGCCAATGTCAGTCTTTGGAAAATGCGGACCGGACAGCTCTCCGACCGTGAAGAAGATGATGATTTCGGCCGCATTAGCTATGCCATGGGGGCCTTAGCCGACTCCTCTATTTATATTGATGACTCACCCAATTGTAATGTCATGGAAATTCGTACTAAATGCCGCCGCCTGCAATCTGAGCATGGATTAGATTTAGTTATTATAGATTATCTTCAATTAATGGAGGGACGAAGCCAGAGGAGCGATAATAGAGTCCAGGAAGTAGCAGAAATTACTCGTTCTCTTAAAGGACTGGCTCGTGAACTTAATGTTCCGGTAGTTGCCTTATCCCAACTATCCCGCGCCGTAGAGCAGACTAAGCCAGCTATTCCTAAGTTAGCCCACCTTAGAGAGTCGGGTTCTATTGAACAAGACGCCGATGTAGTGATGTTCATTTACCGCAAAGCCGCCGACCGCAACTATGATATTGATAGCTTAAATGATTTTGAACGTCATGTGGCAGAAATTCATATTGCTAAACACCGCAATGGTCCCACTGGTAAAGTAATTTTATATTTTGATGAAAATACTGTTAATTTTAAAAATTTAGAAAAAAGCGGCTCAGAGGCCGAATAACAACTAACCTTATGTTTAATAAATTAAAACAATTCAAAGATTTGCGTGACCAGGCCAAAACCATGCAAAGCGCCCTAGCAACTGAAAAAGTTACTGCTGAGAAAAACGGAGTAGTTATAGAGATGAATGGCAATATGGAAGTATTATCTGTAAAAATCAATAAAGACCTAAGCAAAGAAGAAATGGCCAACACCTGCAAAGATGTAGTAAATGATGCTATTAAAAAAACCCAGCGACTTATGGCTCAAAAAATGCAAGACATGGGTGGCTTAGCTAATTTAGGATTATAGGCAATATGGCCTATCCGCCATTGGTGCAACAATTAATACAACTTTTAAGCCAACTACCATCTGTGGGGCCTAAAACAGCCGAACGTTATATTTTCTACCTATTAGAGCAAAAGCCAGAATTAATTGAACCCTTAGCCCACCACCTTGAACAACTAAGTCAAACTCTAACTACCTGCAGTGAATGTGGAGCTATTACTTTATCTAGCCCCTGCTCTATTTGTCGAGACCCTCAACGTTCTGCTACCTTATTATGTGTTGTTGCCACTAATCAAGACCTAGAAGCAATTGAAACTACCGGCAGTTATCCAGGACGTTATTTTGTACTTGGCGGATATTTAGATACTCTAAACGGCATAAAACCAACTGACCTACGGCTAGAAACTTTATTACAATATCTCCAAAAAAATAAAGACATTAAAGAAATTATTTTAGCGTTTAATCCAACAATTGAAGGCGAAACTACTGCTTTATATATCCAAAAATTATTAAAAGGTAAATGGCCGGGCCGTATTAGCCGCCTAGCTCGCGGCCTAGCTACCGGTACTAACCTAGAATATACCGACCCCTTAACCTTGGCTAATGCCTTAAAATTTAGACAGGAAATAAAATAAAAAGGACCGCATAACACGGTCCTAAGTTTTTATTTTAGATGAGATGAAGCTGATAACTTGGTTCTGTTCTTCGCCAAGCCACCAGCTTTTATTCTATTATAGACACTTCATAATTGAGCTTTTTAGCAAGCTCAATTAAAATCTTAAATTTTAGAGCCAGTGGGGTTGCTCTCTTTTTAAAACTTAAATCTGAGACATCCAAGTCTCGTACTACCACCCTGTTGACCCCGGCAATCATCATTGCCGTGGCCACAACAGACTGCCTATACACCATCCGGGATATCGACAAAGGATCATCGAGCTTTAATTCATTTAAATATGCTCGCTGATTTACAATGTCGTCAGCCCCGTCCAATAACTCCTCTCCCCCCTCATGACGGTACTTCTGAATTAGTAATTCTCTTGTTGTACCGTCCCTTTCTATGTTCTCAATGGCCCGAAGAAAAGACATAGAATGAGACAATGTTTTAGCTTCTTCGGCCACCAATAAACAGTGCTGGTCTTTATGGTTTATTATCATCATAATAACAATCCCAACCAGCAATACAGCCGCTGACATTTTCCTGAGAATTTCAGGAGAATTAGGAATCAAAATGATTCCTGTAGGGATTATTATGACTAATATTCTCCCTATTTCTCTCCAGTAACGTCTGGGTTTGAGCATCAATAAATCATTTAAAACACTATCCTTGCTTTCAACACTTGACCACAGCAAGGATAATGTTACTATAAACACACTAATAACGACCAGCTTAACTTGATATATTACCATACCAAGTTTATTGATCAACCCGTTTATTATCGCGCTAGCTCTCATTTTGAGCCTCCTTTTTTTTATTTTTAATGTACAGTCCTATAATTTTAGGACACTCAAAATAATAACATATATTCTAATAATAGTCAAGAGGAGGTAATGTGCTTACACACTTGGCGGTTTTCCAAAAAAGATTTTAGATCAATAAAAACAATAGAGATAATATTAGTGGCTGGATTATAAACGGATGAATTAACTCTAGCAAACTTTATTCCCAAAATACCTTACGTCTAATGTGTCGATGAAAACTGATAGCAAAACGATGAGCTTCATTCCGAACTCGCTTTAATAAAAATAGGGCTGGACTATTAAGTGATAATTGTAACGGTTTAGACTCACCAGGGAAATAAACTTTATCAAGAGCTCGAGCCGACCTTAGTCCTCGGTCTTTGGCTAGACCAATAACTGGAACATCCCACCCAGCTTGTTTTAATAAATTATACACTGCATTTACTTGGGCCCTAGCGCCATCAATAATAATTAAGTCTGGCTTTAACCAATCGTCGTGAGCTAAACGTCTCCTAAGCATTTCACGAAGTAAGGGTACGTCACCCAAATTGGCGCTATTACCACCTAATTTAAAACGTTTATAGTCTGACGGCGATGCTTCACCATCAACAAAAACCACTAGCGAACCAACGGCTTGGGCACCATATAAATTAGAAATGTCATATCCCTCAATACGTCGCGGCGGTTTTTGAAGACCCAATATCTTGCCTAATTCTACTACATCATCAGCATATCTTTCTTCTAAACTTAAAACTTGACTAGTAGCCAAAACCTGATTAATTTGTTGTAACTGCCAGCTTAGTGAAGTAATTTTGTGCTCAAGCGTATCCTTCTCATTCGCTCCTAATTTATTTAACTCTTTTATATAACCATTTAACTCAGCTTGTATTTTTTTGACCACTAACTGCTTCTTACCCTGTAAGAATAAACTAAGCTGATGAATAATTTTTTGGTAAGCTGATTGAGTAATTAATCCCTGACAAGGTCCTGGGCACTGGCCAAGCTGGTAATATAAACAAACTCTTTTGGGCATTGCCCGACAAGAACGATAAGGCCAAATTTTACGAATAGCTTTAAGGGTTTCCCGTGCAGCTTGAACACTAGTAAATGGACCAAAAAATTGTCCACTGGGTGCTAATTTCCGTGTCAAATAAACTCTAGGAAAGGCATCAGCGCTAATAGCAATATAAATATAACGTTTATCATCACGCCAAACAATATTATATTTAGGCTGATATTTCTTTATAAGGCTGGCCTCAAGCAGTAGGGCCTCAATTTCGCTGCCTGTTTCCTGCCACTTAATATGAGCAATAGAATCAACTAATTGCTGTTTAGCTGGGGTTAACTGACGATAATTTTGCCAATAGGATAAGACCCGACGCCGTAGATTAACAGCCTTGCCGATATAAATAATTTGTTTAGACTGATCATAAAATTGATACACCCCTGGTCCTAATGGTAAAGATAAGAGTTTAACCTTTTCTAAGTTAAACATACGAGTACCATTCTAGTTTCTGTCACGACTAATAGCTTGTACCGGGCAATTATCTATGGCCTCATCAACACAGGCGGATAACCCTTCTTTAATAACTTCAGCCTTAAAAATATCACCATTAAGCTGAAAATGTTCAGGACATAAGGCAGCACATAACCCACAACCAATACATTTTGACTGATCAACTTTAATCATATACTACTTAGATTGATGCTTCTTCCATCGTCTATGGGCCAAGGACGATTTATTTTCAGCCGGCTTCAATGGATCAACTTCAATTACAATAGAACCGCCAGATTGTTTATCAGATAGCTCAACCATTACTGTCCCTTTTAAAATATTACGACTTATAACAGTACCACTCTCTCCTTCAATCTCCCAGGGACTACCAACTTCTGGTAGCTTTTGAGCTAATTCTTTATAGCCCTCGGCTTCATAGGCTAAACAGCACATCAGCCGACCACAGACACCGGAAATTCTCTCACTGCCACGATGACTCACTCCTTGTATATCCGCTACTTCCGAAGTAATAGACGATAGTTCCGTTAAAAAAGTACTACAACAAAGCGGTCGACCACAGACACCGCGACCGCCAAATATTTTAGCTTCATCTCGTGTACCAATTTGCTGTAACCGAATTTGACGATTAAAATGATGACTCAATAACCGAACTAGCTCACGAAAATCAACACGACCATCAGCAATAAAAGCAAAGGTTAGACGATGACCATCGGCTGAAATAGCTGCATCTACTAACTTCATTTCTAGCTGACACTGGTCAATAAATTGCTGACACTCATTTATGGCAGTAGATTTATCAAAAGTATCAATAATATGACAATCATCAGCATTGGCTAAACCTAAAATTTGTTTAGTATGACCAGACCAAACTTGAGCTTGCTCTTCGCTTAAATATTTAAAACCCAATAAACGACCAACCTCCGTGCCGGTATCTGTAGCTACTAACAAACGATCCCCAATAGAAAGCGACCAGTCTCCTATTTCACATAAGCTGACTCTCTCCCAAGGGTAAATTTGTACTAATGCTAATTTCATGAATCATGATTAAAGTTGAAAACGATAATAACCCTCAATAGTAGCACCGGCCAACAGTTGTTCAATCGTTTGTTGTTCATCTTTAATAAATTCCTGTTTAACTAAACATACTTCGGTAAAATAATGACTCAATTTATTGTCTATTATTTTATCAATAATCTCAGCCGGCTTACCTTCTTTTTTGAGCTGTTCACGATAGATTTCTTTTTCCTTCTCTATCTCGCTTACCGGTATTTGTTCAGGAGTTAAATACTGAGGGTTAGTAGCGGCAATCTGCATTGCTAAATCTTTAGCTAACTCGCCAGCCGATGGCTTGTTAATAGCCACTAACACCCCAATTGCCCCACCCCCATGTAAATAAGAAGCTACTGTGCCTTGACTACTTAAAGTAGCATAATTGCTTAAAACAATTTTTTCACCCATAACTCCGCTTAAGTTATCTATAGCCTCTTGGATAACCTGACCATGTATCGTTAAAGCCAATAAAGATTCTAAATCCCGAACTTTACTACTAACAGCTGCTCCTAAAATATCTTCAGCTAACTGCTGAAATTTATCATTACGCGCTACAAAATCAGTTTCTGTTCTGAGCTCTAATAAACAACCCCACTGCTGCTCAGGATCAACCCAAGCCTTAATTACCCCTTGATTAGCGGCATGGTCAGCTCGTTTGCCAGCCTTAGCAATGCCCTTTTTACGCAAAATTTCTAAAGCTACATTTAAATCACCATTAGCTTCTAATAAAGCGGCCTTACAATCAATAATACCCGCCCCCGATTGTTCTCGCAGCTCTTTAATCATGTTCATATTAATATCCATATGATTTATTGGCTAACTTCACTACAAATTAGCCTTAACAATTAATAATTAAATAATCAAACTATATCATTCTTTAGCGGCCACCGATTGTTTAGCTTCACGAGCCGCTTCACGTTGTTTTTTCCCCTCTAAAATAGCTTCTTCCAAAGCACCAAGAATGAGTTTCACGCCCTTTGTTGCGTCATCATTGGCTGGTATAGGATAAGCAATACCCGTTGGATCAGTATTGGTATCACAAATAGCCACAATGGGAATACGCCGCTTCAGTGCTTCAGATAGGGCAGTTTTTTCTTTTTTTATATCCCAAATAAAAATAATATCAGGAACTTTTATTAAATTAACCAAACCACCGACTCCTACCTCTAGTTTAGCTAATTCTCGATCAAACTCTAATTGTTCTTTCTTAGTATATTTGCTTAATTGGCCAGTTCTTTTTTTATCTATAATATCTTTATATTTACGGATAGAATTTTTAATGATAAAAAAATTAGTTAAAGTGCCACCCAGCCAATGCTCAGTAACATAAGGCATACCAGTAGACTCGGCTACTTGGCGTAATGGTTCTTTAACTTGATCTTTAGTACCAACCAATAAAATATTTTTACCAGCAGCTACTTCTTTAGTAATAAAAGCTAAAGCCCGTTCTAACTGTTCTTGAGTTTTAGTTAAATCAATAATATGAATCCCTTGTTTAACCCCATAAATATAGGGTTTCATCTTGGGATTCCATTTAGAGGTTTTATGACCAAAATGTAGTCCAGCGGCTAACAAATCAGCCAGGGTGAGTGTTTGAGACATAATGTTTCCTTTCAACCGCTGCGTTCTTTACCCATGAGCCTAGATGAGCAAGGAAAAATAGAACGCATGAGTCGTTAATTTAAAAATATAAAATAGGCTCATTAATAATTTACCTTTACATTAAAAAATAAAAACAATTATGTCAAGTTAATTGCAACTGTTGCTTTTTCTATTAAGTTATGATAGTTTAATATTATTACGCCAATCAGGGCGTTTATTATAACTATGAAAAAGAATTTACACCCCACTTATTATCCAAAAGCTAAAGTAACTTGTGCTTGCGGCAATACTTTTACTACTGGCTCAACTTTGCCAGAAATTAAGACCGAAATTTGCTCGGCTTGTCATCCTTTTTATACTGGCAAACAAAAATTAGTTGATACAGCCCGCCGTGTAGAAAAATTTACAACCAAAATAGCATCCAAAACAGCAACTCGCAGTAAAAAAGCTAAACACGCCACTAGAAATAAAGCTCGTGAAATAAAGGCCCAAGCAGCTAAGGAAAAGCTAGAAAAAGAATTAAACGCTTAGCTTAGTTAATAAAAAATTATCTTCTAAATCTTTAGATGATGGTTTTTTAATTACTGTTTTATATGATGGCCCAAGAATTTATTAACCAACTTAACCAACTGGACGCTCAGCTTAATAATCCAGCCACATTAAATAATACTAAAGAATATAACCGCCTAATTAAAGAACGAGCGGCAGTGATGGATTTAATATCTTTAGCTAATCGTCTAGAAAAAATTGAATCACAATTAGCAGATATTAATCAGCTTCTTGCCGATAATCCCGACCCGGAAATTACCGTCCTGGCGACTCAAGAGCAACAACAATTACTAACTGAAAAGACAACTCTAAATAATGAGCTGGAAGAAATGCTCCACCCTGCCGACCCTCGTAATAATAAAAATGTTATCATGGAAATTAGAGCTGGCGCGGGAGGAGATGAAGCAGCTTTATTTGCCGCTGATTTATTTAAAATGTATAGCCGATTTGCGGAAAATCATAACTTCCAGCTAGAAATCTTAAATTCTAGCCCCATAGCCATTGGCGGCTATAAAGAAATTATTTTTAGTATTACTGGAGAAAAAGTCTTTGGCTGGCTTAAATATGAAAGCGGTACCCATCGGGTTCAGAGAGTGCCCACCACGGAAAAACAAGGGCGCATTCATACTTCAACTGCCACAGTAGCGGTATTACCAGAAGCTGAAGAAATAGATATTGACATTAAACCTGCTGACCTGCGAATTGATACTTTTTGCGCCTCTGGCCCGGGCGGACAATGTGTCAATACCACTTATTCAGCTATACGCATTACTCACCTACCAACCGGCCTAGTAGTCACCTGTCAAGACCAAAAATCACAACATCAAAATAAAGAAAAGGCCATGCAAATTCTACGCTCTCGCTTACTACAAAAATTAGAAGACGACCGTCGCGCTACTGCTGACGATCAAAGACGTAAACAAATTGGAACCGGAGACCGTAGCGAAAAAATTCGTACCTATAATTTTCCCCAGGACCGCCTCACCGATCATCGTCTTCAAGAATCATGGCACGGCCTAGACAAAATTATGAACGGCGAAATTGAAGATATTATCTACCGTCTTCAACAATATGAAAAAGAGTTGTCGCAAAACGTCAACCATTAACCCCCCTACTATTGCTGAAGCTCGTCAGTGGCTAGACCGGGAGTGGCCTCTCAGCATACAACAACCAGCGCTAGCCAGTTGGCTCCTTGCTAGTATTACTAACCATACATCCTCAGAACTAATTGCCTATAACCAGCAACCACTATCTACAAAAAGTTGGCATAGTTTACAAAAAATTACTGCTAAACTCCAAAGAAATTACCCTCTATCATATATCCTAAAAGAACAATATTTTTATGGCCGGCCGTTTAAGATAACCCCGGCCGTTTTAATTCCCCGTCCTGAAAGTGAATGTCTCATTGATGTAGCCATCCAGCTATACCAACAAATTAATCAACCAACTGCCTGGCTGGATATTGGCACTGGCTCAGGCTGTCTAATTATTACCCTGGCAGCCGAATTAAATAATAACAATTATTTTGGTGGTTCAGATATTAGTCGCCGAGCCCTACGTCTAGCTCGACACAACGCCCTTAATCTTCAGCAAAAAAATATTATCTGGCGCCACGGTTCATTATTAAAGCCTTGGCTTAAAGATAATTTTGACTCAGCTCAACAAATTTTTATTATTGCTAACCTGCCCTATTTAACTCCGGAAGAATACAATGATCAACCATCATTACAATATGAACCGCGCCGAGCCTTACTTGGCGGTCCCGAGGGGCTCACTTTATTTCAAAAATTAGCAAACGAGCTACCAACCTTTATTAAATATCATCCTGATCATACCATTAATATCTTGACTGAACATAATATAAACCATAATCAAAAACTGCCATCACTATTAGCTGTAGCTAACCTAAAATGGCAGCAAATTTTTTGCGACTTAAATGGCCAGCCTCGCTTTGGCTGGTGGCATAATTAAAATTATTTTTGCTCCTCACCACTAACTTCTGCCTCTGGTGCTGTCTCGCTTGGGACTTCTTCAGCACTAACTTCCTCGGTTGTTTCAACTTCAGACTCTGCCACTACAGCCCGCGGCTCTTCAACTGCTACAAGGATTTCGTTCATTTCATGCTTGCCAGATAATACTATCCCTTTTGGTAACTTTAAATCAGCAAAAGTAATATGAGAACCCAACTCTGTAAGGCCAGATATATCAACATCTAAATGAGATACAAGATCTTTGGGCAAACATTCAATTTCTACAGCATCAAAATTTTTAACCACGACTCCACCTAACTGTTTAACTGCCGGCGCTTCTCCCACAAAATTAAGCTCAACTTCGGTAGTTAATTTTTCAGCCATATTAACTTGAAAAAAATCAATATGAAGTAACTGGTTGGTTACACTAGATTGACTGATATCCTTAATAATTACCTGGCGCTCGTCTTGGCCGTCAATATCTAAGGTAATAAGACTGGATTCACCACCTTGCTCATAAATTTTTAAGGCTTCAGATTTTTTAATCTGCAGGGGTAAATTATCGGTCTGTGGTCCATAAACTACTGCCGGAACAAACCCGGCGGCTCGTAATTTTTTTAAGGATTGGCGACCCAATGTTCTAGTCTTAGCTTCTAATTTTAATCCACTTTTCATAATAAAAAATACTTAACTAAAGGTTAATGTATAGCCAGTATAAGTAATGAAGAAAAAATTGTCAATTTATATACTAAAATCCTTTTGAGTGTCATCTAAAATTATCAAGATAATAGCGCAATCGTGATTCAGCAGCCACCGAAAACATATCACCTAGTTGAGACAGGCGAGCTAGTGGGAAAAAACGACAAGTCTTAATTGTTTCATCTACTCCTGTTGGTCGAGGACGATGGCGTAATATTACCTTATTATTTTGCCAATCTGCTAAATCTGGTCCCAAATTTATAGCATAAATAATGACGCCGCCATTGTGACTAGTTTCAAAATAGGTACTATTAGGATTAAGTGGCTGACCAGGCAATAAAAATAATTTGCCAGATAGTCCGGTTTCTTCCATTAACTCTCGAGCAGCTGCTTTCTTGGAATTTTCGCCTAAATTAGCATAACCACGGGGTATATTCCACACCCAACCGCCCTGCCGCTCTCGCCGCTGTCTAATCAAGCCGGCATAAACTAAATAGTTATTTTTTTTATTTAATTTATCTAAATAGACAAGTTTTTCGTTCTGAATAATTACAAAAGGGATAATAACGGCCCCACTGCTATCTGCTTCTTGTAAAGTAACATATTGACCTTTATCAAGACTTAACCCTATATTCATCAAACCATATTGAGACTTCGCGGCTAAGTGAGAATAATGATCAACTTTTTGACCATCAATAAAAACCTGCCAGACACGTTCCATTCCTTTAGGAATGGGATAAATTGAATCATTACGTAACCCCAGTCGCTCCAACTTTTTCACTAGCCGCCCATTAATTATGGCCTCAGGGTTAAAGTCTGGAACTTTCATACAATTAAATTTTAGATCGAATAATGATGCTATTTATTAAGCCTAAAAGTAATAAGGTAGAAATTAAAGAACTACCGCCATAACTAACCAGTGGCAAAGCTAATCCCACTACTGGCAATAACCCGATGTTCATAGCTAGATTAACAAAAACTTCAGTAGCTAAAAGACCAATAGCGCCAACGATGACAAAGCAACCAAAGTCATCTTTAACCTTAGGCAAAGCCGCCAAAACACGATAAATTATAACAGCAAATAATAATAATACCAGCCCCGCGCCTAAAAAACCTCGCTCTTCGGCAATAACGGCAAAAATAAAATCTGTTTGAGCTTCCGGTAAAAATTTTAATTGGGTCTGCGAACCGAAACCTAGTCCCCGCCCTAATAGTCTACCCGAGCCGACAGCAATCATCGCTTGATTAATATTATAACTTTGGCCAGAAACATTATAATTAGGATTTATAAAAGAACGGAAGCGATTTTTTTGAATGTCAGTAAAAAGAAATAGCCAGCCAACCACAGCACATACAAACCCAATAATAATTAAAGAATAAAAATACTTACGATTAAAACCAGCAGCTAAAAGTAAAAATAACCAAATAGCTATAAGCAACAAGGCCGAACCAAAATCTGGCTGGAGCAAAACCAGCAAAACTAAAATGGCCACAGCTAATCCGCCCACTAAAAAACTCTTAAACTGTTGCAGCCGTACTGTCCGACCAGAAAAATAAGCAGCTAAAGAAATAATTAAAATAATTTTCACAAATTCAACTGGCTGAATGCCTAAGCCTAAAATATTAAACCAGCCCTTAGTACCGTGTACTGAATTACCAAACAACAAGACTCCGATTAATAAAAGAAGTGCTAAGATATATAAATAAGGAGCATAACTACGCCAACGATGATAATCCACTAAAGATAACGCCACGTAACCAACCAGCCCAATAGCCGCAAAAATTATCTGCTTCCGGAAGGCTAATAAATTAATGCCACCTCGCCCCAGAGCTACTCCATAAATTTGCGTTAAACCAATGGCTAACAACAGTAGAATAGCTAAAGTTGTTAGCCAATCATTGTGCCGCCAATATTGATTCAACCGTAAATCCATAGACTAATCAACTGGCAAATAATTATTTTGATCTAAGAAATTAATCATAGGCACAATTTCTACATAATTAACATTCTTAAGACCAGGCCAGGCAAAAATAATATCTCTTGCTTCTCCGGCTCGTACTTTAGAAAGCACTAGCTCATTAACGTCTATCAGGTCATCTCCTTGATAAGCCATAATTAAAATCGGCACTGACCAATAACCATAGGCTGAATGATTTTCTAGGCGAAATTTAATTTGACTAATTAACTGGCTGCTATTATTGGCCAAATTAATTTGTTTATCGGCAATAACAAATTGATCATGTTCAGCTAAAAAGGCAGGCCAATCAGGAATTTGTCGTGGATCTAACCTCTGCCAGTTTGCTTGCTCAATCTTTAAATAAACTGAAGCACCCGGAGGAATATTTTGGTTAAGCGCTACTAAATATTTAGTTTGCCCCGGGAGCACGAAGCCGTCTCTTTGCACTAGAATTTGTTCATTGACTACAAAAGAATATTTAAAAAATACTGCCGTCCTTAAATTAGGATTATAAATCTCAGCTACTAAATTATTAGGTCCAGAACCAAGAACTTGAACATCACTAATAATTAGTGGCTGATTAATATGACCAGCCAAAAGATTAACAGTAGTCTGGGCCATTTCGGCTATGAGCTGCTGGTCTTTTTTACGGTCAAAAATAAAATAACGGCCCAAAACATAAAAACTATAAATCCAACCACTGGCTGAAAAAATAATTAAAATAACAATAATAATGTTAAGAAACAAGCGACGATGACGGACGTACCATAAACCGAAAGATAGTTTCTTTAACGAAACATCGTCATCGGTTAACCTATCTGGCAATACTTCGGTTGAAGTTTTACTTTTATTAACTGACATATCTTTAAGTTATATTTAAGGTATAATTACTGGGCCAATCAAAAGATATGGCTGACCGCCGATCATCCGGACTTCTATTCTGGCCTGTATTTTTTGTAAAGAAGAATTATCCTTAGGAGACTTGGTCAAAGTTTTTCTACCAGCTTTAACAATAGCCGATTGAAAGAAAATATTCATAGCTTGAGATTCTTCTTTAGTCCAAGACTGGCCTGCTGATTGCTTTATAGCTAAATTTTTAATCATTTCTAGAGTATTAATAGTATCTACTAATTTCTGCTCAGATAATAAATTACTAGCCTGTAATTTGGCCAGAGCTAGCCGCAACATTTTGGCCAAAGCGATCTGCTGGTCAACAGCCGGCAAGCTGGCAGTATCTATCGATACAAGACTTTCATTGGTACTATTATCTTGGACTAAACTACTGTCTGGCAACGCTACCCGCCGTTGATCAGATGGCAATTGCCAGTTTACAAGGTAAAATTTACCTAAAGCCAAATGCTGAGATTTCCACCAACTTGGTCTTACCCATTCTTTATTAGCCACCAAAATTGTATTAAACCATTCCCTGAGCATATCTATGCTAGACCAAAATTGATTAACTTGCCAATCAGTAGTAGTCTGTTCATTAAGAAAGACATCTAGTTTTGGCCCTACCGCCGACCAGTTAATAGACTGTCCGGGCCAATAATGGTCTTGCAAAACTCTTAACCCAATTTTAGGCTGATCATCTTGGTTTTGGCGGTTCCAACCACCATTAGCTTTTGGAAATTCATTATTCAAAATAGCCGCTCTTAACCGTTCTAGAATTTGATTACGGCTAGTCTCATCAAGATGGGCTATTGCTTCTAAACTCTGATCACCTAAAATATCTTTTTGAGCCTTAACATAATGAACATAAGTTAATTCATCGCGTAACCCCGAAAAATAACTAATAACCTTATAAATTTTAGCCCAGTTATTCTTAAATTCCTGATCACTGTTAAGATCCCTGGCTAATATATTGGCGGCTAAAAAATTAACTCGCCAATCATCAATATCTAATAAACACTTCGGGCAATCAGCTTCTCGATAATAAAGGGGCCAAGTATGACCTAACCACTGGCTAGCTAAAGAAAAATTAGCTAAACGGCCCCCTCCCTGATAATCAGTGTCAGGCATAAACGAACTATAATCTATTTCATAACCAAATAGCGGCGAGAGTTTTACTCCGCTAGCCTCCTTAATTAGAGCTACCTCTTGATCCACTTCCCGACATAAATCTTCGTCTATTGATGGCAGTCTATAAATTTGGTCATCGCCTACCTGAAAAATAATAGAATTATTAATATTGCCACCTTTATCAATTTGCCTAGCCTGAGGAGCTAATAATTTCAAAGCCACTGCCCAATATTGGGCATTAAGTCGATAAGCTTCTAAAATAGGATCGTTGCCTTTTATGGCTTGGCTTATGGCCGCCTGATATCGCTGGTTAGCCATTTTAAATAAACCATTGCTAATTTGCCATAGATCGTCATAAAAACCAGCTTCCACTGCCTTGTATACTTCTTTTATATTATTTTGATAATAGTAAAAAATAACATCGCTAGTTAACAGGAGTGGCCAATGGTTGGCCTGGGCTGAACGATAAAAATCAAAAAAATCTTGCTTCGGACTATCAAAAGGATTATCTACTAAGACCGAACCCTGCTCATTTAACTGATTAATAATGGGCTCCAGATTATAGTATCGTCTGATGTCATAGTAATTAACCACATCTTTTTTTATATTAATTGGCAAATTAACCGCCTGGGCCTTATTAGTTAAAATGTCAAGTGACCAAGTAGTGGTCGGTTTTTGATAAATCTGGCTAAACACCAGTTGGTCAGCCTGAAAATTAGGGTCTTCCCTGACCACACTATCAGCGGGAACATCAGAAACTAACGGCAAAGCAATAGTCACCTCACTAGTCGTTGATTTAGCTGGATTGGCAACCTTATTAGCTGGTGTAACTGGCTTCTTGCTACCAACGTCTAGCAATTGTGCAACGATAATAACAAAAACCAAACAAGCTGCTCCGGACGCCAACCACAACCATTTATCCGACGACGAATGAACAGATTTTTCTTTAGTTTCTTGAAATTCTGCCGATAATTTGTTACTAAAAAGATTTTTTTTCACAATATTCTCTCCGATTAAAATAAAAAATGGCTGTTTCTATTTTACCAAGTAATCAGTCTAAACACAAGATAAATAAGTAATAAAATACTTGCCATCTCACAATTTTCTTGCTACAATAATCATAAATAAACTAGCCATTGGGCTATATTTTTTATGTAAAATGAGTTTATGAATAAAAATTTCCAAAAAGCTGCCACTGAATATAATGCCGAAGCTATAACCGTATTAGAAGGATTAGAGCCGGTTCGTAAAAGGCCGGGCATGTATATTGGTTCAACATCTAGTGTTGGTCTGCACCACTTAATCTGGGAAGTAGCTGACAATAGTTTTGATGAAGTTATGGCTGATTATGCTGATACAGTGGAAATATCGCTACTGCCAGATAATCTAGTAGAAATTAGCGATAATGGTCGTGGCATACCGGTGGATATCCACAAAACAACCGGGGTATCGGCCTTAGAAACCGTAATGACCAAACTCCATGCTGGCGGTAAATTTAATAATAATAGTTATAAAATTTCAGGTGGTTTGCATGGTGTTGGTGTTTCAGTAGTAAATGCCCTTAGCTCTTATCTTAAAGCTACGGTCTACCGTAATGGGGAAATTTGGGAGCAAGAATATCAATACGGTAAACCCATAAATCAGACAAAAAAAATTGGCTCAACTGACCCCAACAAGCATGGCACAACTATTACCTTCAGGCCAGATGACACAATATTTGACTCGACTGAATTTAAATGGGGAACGATTCTAGACCACTGTCGCCAACAAGCCTATCTAACAAAAGGAGTAACCGTAAAATTACATGATCGCCGACCAGACCATCGCCACAAAGATTATAATTTCTATTTTGAGGGCGGTATTAAATCATATATTAAAAACCTCAATCGTAATAATCAGCTAAAAAATGAGACTATATTTTATACAGAAAAAGAAATTAATAATGTTAAAGTAGAATTAGCCTTGCAATACAATGATGCCTATAATGAAATAGTCTTGGCCTTTGCCAATAATATCATTAATACTGAGGGTGGTACTCACCTAATTGGCTTTCGTAGCGCTATTACCAGGGTGCTAAATAATTATGCCCGATCTAAGGGGCTATTGAAAGAAAAAGAAGAAAACCTAACTGGTGACGATGTCCGGGAAGGCCTGGTTGCTATTATCAGCGTCAAATTAGCTAATCCTCAATTTGAAGGACAGACAAAAAGCAAACTAGGCAATGCCGAAGTAAGAGGTTATGTAGAACAAGTTTGTAGCGAGGCTTTTGGGGGTTTCTTAGAAGAGCACCCCAAAGATGCTGAACAAATTATTAATAAATGCCTATTATCAGCCCAAGCCCGAGTAGCCGCTAGAACAGCCCGCAGCGCTATTTTGCGAAAAAGCGCCCTTGAAGGTGCTACTCTGCCAGGCAAACTAGCCGACTGTTCTAGCCGTAAAGCAGAAGAATGTGAATTATTTATTGTCGAAGGAGATAGCGCTGGCGGCAGCGCTAAACAAGGGCGGGATCGACGTTTTCAGGCTATTTTACCTCTCCGCGGAAAAATACTTAATGTTGAACGCGCTAGACTAAATAAAATGCTAGAAAATAATGAAATAAAAAACATAGTCATCGCTCTTGGCACTAATATTGATGACCAGTTTGATATTACTAAATTACGCTATCACCGTATTATTATTATGACCGATGCCGATGTAGATGGTGCTCATATTAGAACCCTGCTACTTACTCTATTTTTTAGACACTTTAATCCTTTAGTAACTGGAGGCTATCTTTATATTGCTCAACCACCACTTTACCAAATTAAAAAAGGTAATTCTGCTTCATACGCCTACTCCGATGAAGAAAAAAATAAAATTATCCACGAGCTGGGTAGCACCAATGATGATATTTTAGATGATGAAACAGCTGAATCAGAAATTGAAACAGATAATACGGTACCAAGCCCCAATAAAACTTCAGTCCGCCTCCATATTCAACGTTATAAAGGATTAGGAGAGATGAACCCAGAACAATTATGGCAAACCACAATGAAACCTGAAAGCAGAATCTTAAAACAAGTCACAGTAGAAGATGCCGCTATAGCTAATGAAATTTTTGAGATGCTAATGGGCAACGAGGTAATGCCTCGCAAAAATTTTATTCAAACCCACGCCAGTAAGGTGGTCAATTTGGATATCTAATTCTCTATTGAGCGAGCTGTAAAATAATTTTATCAGTCCCCGGCACCTTTTTTAATAAATGAGGTTGCCAAATAATTTTATAAGTTAACAGCCCTGGCTGTTTAGATAAATAGTCTTCCAACTCTTCACGTGTAAGGCCAATTAGGGCTCGTTTATCAATTAATTCTTCGGCCTGGGTAGCTACTATGCTGACGGCATAATTAACATTTAGTTCGGCATAATGCTCTTGTGGCTGCCATTTACTTAGTTGATAAACCACCGTGGACTCATCAATAGTAAATTGACTATCTGCTTGCTCCTTAATTAGATCCACCATGGTTTGAAAATCAAAAATAGCAGCTCCTGCGGTGGCTTTAACTGTAACAGTAAATTCACTCTTAGCATCACCAGCCTGCCCATCACTCTTCACTTCCCACACATTATCATCAAGCCAATAGGCAATGGTCTCATCTTGAGCCTCTTGTGATATAAGGGCCTTGACCTGTTCAGCTGCTCCTTCTTTAGCTTGAACTATAGCCTGTTCCAGGTCAGAATCCAAAATAATAGATTCAATATTGCTTTGAAAAACAATGGGCTCTTCAGCTATGGCGTAAATTTTATCTTGTAGCCCAGACCATAAACCGGGAATTGTAAATTTAGTATTGGCTCCAACAGCGTTCTCTGGCTTTACTTGGTCAGCATAAACTTCTGCTTTTATCTCTCCACCGGCTGGTACTGTCACAAAATTTTTTAACCGATAAAGCACTCCGCCGCTGGTTAATAATCTAGTAGTAGCTACCAATGGTTGATCCTTGCCTGTTTTATTCACTAATCTAACCTGGCCAGTTAATTTGCCCTCTCCTGGCAGCTGCTTCTTACCAGTAGCCCTAAATGTCTCCCGATATTCTGTAGATTGTTCAATAAATTTGGCAGGCAAATAACCACTAGGCACCGGAGTAATATCAGTTAAATAAATGGTGGTATTTTGTTTCTGTTGACTGACTGCTGGATACAAAATAATTTTAACTTTAATGAATGAATAATAAAACATGACCATTATTACAAAACCAATAAGAATTATGAAAAAGATAGCTAAATTACGATATAAACGACTTGGCAATTGGTGATTATCAGATAAATCTGGCAATTCTAATGGTTTTGACGATATATCAACATCCTCGCTCTCTGGGGATACAGTCTGAATCTCTTCACTTTTAGGTTCTACCTCGCGAGCCGCTTGCCAAACCGCAAACTCTTCTTCACTAACTAGCGGCTGATTAGTAACTACCACAACTTTAGGTTTGGGCGATCCTGGCTTACGGGTTTTAGATTTAGCCTTATTGGGCATACTCCTTTTTGGAGAAGATTTAGATGGCCGGCCCAATGGTCTAGCCTTAGGAGGGCGACCCGCCGATCTTCTTGCCCCACCTCCCTTAGATTTAAGAGATATTGATGTTTTTTGCGGAGACATAAAAATAAATTTAAAATATTATTCCTATTATAACTAAAATTTGACAACTTCGGCAAATTCAGCTTGAAGTTCAGCCGATAACTCCGGCCCACACTCTACCTGAACCCCCGTAGCTATTTTCTGTTTCGCTCCATTAATAAGGACCTCCAGATAAACCTGGTGCGGTCCAGGATGATGTAATAAAACTTCTTTTAATTTTATAAGCTGCCCTTGACTTATGGGCCGTTGCAAGATTAAATTAACTGCTTCTGGTGATTTAAGAGTTGCATCTGACGATCTTACCTTATGGGGTATTGATTTTACTGCTAAAAACCCCGGCTTCATACTTTTTAACCTGCCGACTGATTGGCGAAAAGAGTTTAAATCGGCGCTTAGGTTATCTAAATTCAAAACGATAGCCTTATCAACTACAACTTTCCGTTCATTATCTTTGTCAGAAATCTTACCTCGGCAAAGTATCGGCCGGCCTTCTTGCCACACATCGCGGGTAGTTTCTAATAATTTAGGAAAGACAATAACCTCCAGACTGCCAGTATCATCTTCTATCTTGACAAACAGCATAGATTGATTTTCTCGAGTAATAACCTTCTTGCTACTAATTATCATGCCACCAATATTTACTACCTCCCCATGCGTTTTAGCTGCCAAATCTTTAAGGGGCACTATAATTGACTTAAGTTCCCGACGATAATCTATAAAAGGATGCTCAGTAATATACATGCCCAACAATTCCCGCTCCCAGCTTAATTTAACCTGGCGATCAGCTGGTGGTGCCGGTTTTAAAGATAAAGGCAAATCTTCTAAGCCATCAACTCCTGCAAATAAACTGTGTTGTCCGTTTAGACTATTCTGGTTCACCTCCTTATTATATTTTAATAAAATATCAATATTTTCTAAAAGCTGACCCCGGTCTAACCAACTATCAAAAGCGCCAGCTTTTATTAGGCTTTCTAAAGATTTACGATTTAAATCTTTATCATTAATGCGGCGTAAAAAATCACTCATATCCCGATAGGGTCCACCACGTTTACGCTCATCTTTAATAACTTTAGCTATATGTCCTCCCACATTTTTAATCGCTAAAAGACCAAAACGAATAGTGGGATGGTCCACTAATTTTTCATCAACAACTGTAAAAGAATCAAAGGACTGATTAATGTCAGGAGGGCGAACCTCAATACCCATGCGACTGCATTCTTCAATTTCAATAGCCACGCGGTCGCTATTCTGTTGATCAGCCGCCAACAAAGCCGCCATAAAAGCTGTTGGATAATTAGCTTTCAAATAGGCTGTCTCATAAGCTACCATCGCGTAACAAGCAGCGTGAGACCGATTAAAACCATAACCAGCAAACGGTTCAATAAAAGAAAAAATCTTCTGAGCTAGAGTCTGACTAATACCGTTAGCTATGCAACCAGCAATAAATTTCTCTTTCTGTTCAGCTAATAATTTAGAAATTTTCTTTCCTACAGCTTTACGCAAAACATCGGCTTGACCCATAGTAAAACCAGCTAAACTTCGGGCAATTTCCATCACTTGTTCTTGATAAATTGCCACCCCATAAGTCTTTGACAATACTGGCTCTAATTTAGGATGCAAATATGATAATTTCTTTTGGCCATGCTTACCAGCTATATAATCAGGAATCCACTCCATTGGGCCAGGCCGATAAAGCGCCACCATAGCTATAATATCCTCTAGGTTAGTCGGCTTCAAATCCCGTAAATACCTTTTCATGCCTGATGATTCAAATTGAAATACTCCGGTAGTTTCTCCTTTCTGAAATAATTCAAAGGTCCGCTCGTCGTCTAAAGGAATTTTATTAATATTGATTGCCACTCCCTTGGTAGCTTTAATAATTTTTAGAGTTGATTCAATAATGGTTAAATTTTTCAACCCCAAAAAATCCATTTTAAGCAGGCCTAAATCTTCTATGGGGTGTAAAGAATATTGACAAACAATGGTCTTGTCAGTAGAAGAGGCATATTGGATGGGCGTATATTCAGTAAGCAATTCTTTGGTAATTAAAACTCCGCAAGCATGGGTGGAAACATGGCGCGCGCTGCCTTCAAGTCTTTGAGCATAATCTAAAATCTGCTTGGCTTGAGGGCTTTCTTTGTAAATCTGCCGCAGTTCACTTACCTGTTCTAAAGCTTCAGGCAGTTTCATAAACATCGGCACCATTTTGGCTAATTTATCACAAAAATCATAACTTACTCCTAAAACCCGTCCGACATCACGAATAGCCGCCCGCGCTGCCATAGTACCGAAAGTAATAATTTGCGATACATGATCACGACCATATTTTTCAGCCACATAATTAATAACCTCATCTCGCCTGGTGTCTGCAAAATCAGTATCAATATCGGGCATGGATACACGCTCAGGATTTAAAAAACGTTCAAAGAGTAGGTCATAGGCTATAGGGCAAAGTTCGGTAATACCAATTAAATAACAAACCAGAGAGCCAGCTGCGCTACCGCGGCCTGGACCAACAACAATATTCTGATTCTTGGCCCAATTAATAAAATCAGCCACAATTAAAAAATAATCAGGAAAACCCATTTTATCAATAATCCCTAATTCATACTCCAACCTTTCCCGATAAACAGCGTCAATTTCATCATAAGTTTTCCCATAACGCTTTACTAACCCCTCTAAACATAACTGCCGTAAATAACTTTGCGCTGTAAACCCTTGGGGCACATCAAAATGCGGCAGCAATACCTCGTCCATTTTTAACTCTAAATTACATGCTTCAGCAATTTTCACAGTATTACTTATGGCCTCAGGAGTATCTATAAAAGCTTGAGCCATATCTTCTGGGGAGCGGAACGAATAATCATCGCTTAGCATATTCATACGGCCACTATCTTGCTTTTTGTGTTTAGTCTGCAAACATAAAAGAACATCCTGCACTTCACGATCTTGAGCCCGTAAATAATGAACATCGTTAGTGGCAACTATTGGAATGCCTGTCTCTCTAGACAACCGAATAAGTTCTTGATTGGCTGACACTTGATCGGGCAAATTAGGATGGGCTTGGAGTTCTAAATAATAATTACCTTCGCCAAATAATGTATTATGAGCTAGGGCTCGCTCTTTGGCTTGGCTATATTTACCAGCTAAAATTAACCGAGGGATTTCTCCGGAAAGACAAGCGCTTAAAGCGATTAGGCCCTCGCTATATTCTTCTAAACATTCCCAATCAATGCGAGGTTTATAATAAAAACCCTCCAGGTGGCCAATACTTACTAGCTTTAATAAATTGTGATAACCTATATCATTTTTAGCTAATAAAATTAAGTGGTAACTTCGCTCTATTTGGCTACGTTTATCATAACGCGAAGTAGGGGCCACATAAAATTCTACTCCAATAATTGGCTTAATACCGGCCTTACGACATTTTTGGTAAAACTCAATTGCCCCATACATAACTCCATGGTCAGTTAAAGCAATAGCTGGGGCATTATGCTCCTTAGCTATATCTATAAGCTCATCAATCTTACCTACTCCATCAAGTAAAGAATAATGGCTATGAACATGGAGATGGACAAAAGTCGGTTGAGGCATGGGGGTTAATAATTATAATCAGGATAGCTCCAGTATAACAAAAACCACCCCGCTTGTCATCTACACTTTTCTTGAATAAAAACAGACTCAAGCTGTTAAAATTTGCCAATATTCTTGAGCGATTTTCTCCCAACTAAATTGCTGCGCCCATTCTAAACCATTATGAGATAATTCCTTAGCCAACTCTTCATTTAATAAAATTTGCTCTATGCTTCGAGCTAGAGCGTTAACATCAACAGGATCAATTAAAATAGCAGCTCCGTCTCCCACCTCGGGCAAGGCAGTAACTGCTGAAGTAATAACTGGCCGGCCACAGGCCATGGCCTCCAGAACTGGCAAACCAAAGCCTTCGTAAAAAGAAGGGTAAACTACAACACTAGCTAAATTATATAAAGCCGGTAAATCATCGGCCGGCAAATAACCAAGCCACATTATAGCCTCCCGATAAGGCGACTCCTGCCACGCTTTTCTAGCCAATCCTTGCCGCCAGCCATGGCCGCCAACAATAATTAATGGACAATCAAAACTTGGTCTTCTCTGACGAAAAATATTATAGGCTTCAATAAGGCTAACTAAATTTTTACGAGGCTCACAAGTAGCAAGAGACAAAATAAATCGTGAGGGTAAATTATATTTATGACGACAATCCACTACTTGCTGGTTATCACTGGCTAAGGGCTGAAATTGCCGCCCTACAGCCGAATAAATAACAGTGACTTTATTTTCTGGTACTCCTAATAAATTTATTATATCTCGTCTTGTGCTCTCAGAAATAGCTACTATTTTATTAACTTTATTGGCCAGTCGATTCAAGTGGAGACTAGCATGCCAAAAACGACGACGCCAAGAAAAAAATTCAGGCTGACGGAGAAATGATAAATCATGAATAGTCAATACTGCCGGCGTTGTACCGCTAAGCGGCGTAAAATTAAAATGCGGCAATAACCAAATATCAGCAGGACAATATTTGTCTAGCTTGGGTTGATCTATTAGCCAAGCGGTGGCATTGATTAACTTATTAGGACATTGAAGTGGATACCAGCAAACATTAGGCCTCTCGCCCAGCCACTGCCATTGTCGCGGTTTTTGTTGCCAACTACTATAAAACAGCAGCCATTCTACCTCAGGATGGGCCTTAGTTAAGGCATTAATCAATAAACCCACATATTCAGGTATGCCGCTGACCTCTTTAGCCAAAAGTGGCCGAGCATCTACCGCCACTTTCATATATTACTTACCTCTAAAATCATTTAAAGCTCGCTCCACAAAATCTCGAAATTGGGCTTCAAAATGTTGTCGAGAAAACTGCTCAGCCTGATAGCGAATTACTGAAGTATCAAAAGATAACTGTTCAAAACGGTGCAGGGCTTCTGTTAAAGACTCTTTAGTTTGCTCCTGGAAAAAAACCCCGGTCTTTCCATCAACTACCGTCTCCAGGGCTCCACCCCGGCCATAAGCAATAACTGGCCGACCGCAGGCCATTGTTTCTACCACAGTAATGCCAAAATCTTCTTCTTGAGGATTTAAAAAGGCTCGACAATGTTGATAAAGCTCAGCCTTTTCACTATCACTAACTCGACCTAAAAATTCAATATTATAAGCCCCCTTGGCCATCTTCTTTAATCTAGACAAATCTATGCCCTCGCCAAAAATCTTAAGCGGCCAACCTAGCTCTCGAAAAACTTCTACTACTAAATCAAAACGTTTATAGGTTACTACTCGGCCACCAATTAAAAAATACTTACCTTCACCCTCGCCTACCTTAAAATTATCTACCTCTACTGGTGGATAAATTACTTCGCTCTGGCGCTTATAATATTTCTTAATACGCTTTTGTACTAATTGAGAATTGGCCACAAAATAATCTACTCGGCTAGCTGCCTGATAATCCCACACTCGTAAATAATTAAGGCAAAGAGAAACAATCTTTTTAAGAAACTTATTATATTTAAGCTCAGCGATATATCGATGGGTATAATCCCACAGATATCTGGTTGGAGTATGACAATAGCAAATATGTGGTACGTCAATACCAGTAATTACTCCCTTAGCGAAGGCACTGGCATCAGAAATCACGAGATCATAATCTGTAAGGTCAAAAAATTCTACTGCCAACGGCATCCATGGTAAAAACCATTGGTAATGCTTAACGCCGCCAGGGACGCGCTGGATGAAGGAGGTTTTAATTACCCGACCAGAAAAATATTGATCTGCCTGCCGCTTCTCATAAAGCAAAGTATAAATATCGGCCGATGGATACATCTCTGCCAATACCCTCAACACTTGCTCAGCGCCACCATCTTGAGCTAAATGATCATGCACTAATGCCACCCTCATAATTACTCCACTTGCCGATGACGAAAAACAGCCATCGGAGTTCTTAATAAAATACTAATATCTTTAGCTAGCGACCAATTCTCAATATAATAAACATCTAATTTAACTTCCTCCTCAAAACTTAGATCTGATCTGCCAGATACCTGGGCGAGCCCCGTAATACCAGGTTTTATTGTTAATACCTTCTTATGGCGCTGCTCATATTTAGCTACTTCTTCCGGTAGATGAGGCCGCGGTCCTACTAAGCTCATCGAACCAATAAAAACTAGAAAAAATTCTGGCAGTTCATCAATGCTAAAACGGCGGATAAATTTACCCACCCGTGTTACTCGTGGGTCGTCTTTAATTTTAACCATAGGTCCATCACTGCGAATATTACGATCGGCTAAAACTGTATAGCGCAAGCTATCAGTACCGGGTACCATGGAACGAAATTTGAAATAACGAAATTTACGACCACCCTGCCCAATACGATATAATGGCGAACCATCATCCCGGTGACTAAAAAAAACTGGGCCGGATGAATCCAATTTAATGGCTATTGTGGTTAGTAAATAAAGCGGACTAAATAAAATAATAAAAAGGGTAGAAAAAATAATATCAAAAAGCCGTTTAGCAATTCTTCCCCAGCCGTCTAGGGGGGTTTTTTTAACTTCTACCACCGGAATACCAGCAATTTCATCAACTTCAGTCTTTAAAATCTTGGTATCTAATAAATCAGCAATATATTTATAAACTAAGTGATGCTCTTCGGCAAAATCATATAACCTAATAACTTCGGCCTTACTTAAATTAGGGTCAGCTTGAATAATTTCATCTACTGGCTTAATTTTTAAATACTCTTCCAATTCTTGAGCTGTTTCAAGATTAAAATTATCATAGTGCTTTACCACCTGATAACCATGATGACGATGACTAAACCATTCTTTTATAAGCTTATCTGCCGAAGCGCCACTCCCCACGATCACTACTCGATGCACCCCAATACCGTATCGATATAAATATCTTTGCAACCATCGTACTAACAGACGAGCCGCGCTAACATACACCCACGCCAAAGCGCAACCCACTAAAATAATAAATCGGGAAGAAAACCATTCCCGAAAAAAGAAAATATAAATAACAATAAAACCAAAGCCGGCCAGACAAGCAAAAAATACACGCCTTAATTCATCAAACCACTTAATGGGACGTACTTGATATAAATTTGCTAAAGCAAAAATTACCAGCCAAATCAAGGCCACTAATAATAAAGAATATAAAAAATCTTTATATGGTAAATTATAAATAATGGGCCGAACACCGGTAGCAACATCGCTAATCCGCAAATAATAGGCCGAGATGCCGGCCAAAACAATCATTATAAAATCAATTGGTAACAAAATAAAAGAAAAAAATAATTCACTACGTTTCATAAAAATAATTTTAGACCAGCCATCAGCTATAAGCCGGATTCTGTATTCCATAACAATGGAACGGCAGTTATTTATCTTGGCCCTTAATTACTCAAGAGCTCCTGCGAACCACTTGGTCTAACAGATAAACTGTTAGTTTGTTCTTGCTCCAGATAGGGTTTACCACACCTAGCCATTGCTGGCCAGTGACAGCTGTAGCTACGGCAAGCGCAACACCAGCTGACTTTTCACCTTTGACGACCTAGTCGCTAGTATAGTCTCTGTGGCACTTTCCCTACATTAGTCTTACAACTAATGCGGCGGGTATTACCCGTTATCACGACCGGATACTAGATATCCGGGGAGTCCGGACTTTCCTCTGTTTATTACTAAACAGCAACTGCCCGCTGACTGACTGGTCTAAAGGTATTATACCCCCATAATTTCATTAGTCAAATCCAAACAATAATTCCATGGAATTAAACTCTTTGTGGGCAATAATGAGTCGTATTAGTGGACACAACAGGATTTGAACCTGTGACCTTACGGATGTGAACCGTACGCTCTAACCAACTGAGCTATGTGTCCCGCTATTCCCTATTCACCCCCTGGTTCATGGCTTGATTAGCTAAACGGTCAGCCTCTTTATTTAAATTCCGGGAAATATAATTAAAACTAACATGTTTAAAATGAGAAATCAAATTTAATACTTGGCCAAATAATGGCTTAAGGTCGGGATGTTTAACCTTATATTCGCCTCGCAGTTGTCTGACTACCAGTTCACTATCTAACCGACACTCTAGCTCTTCTACGCCCAAAGCCCTGGCTTCTTCTAACGCTAATATTAAAGCCCTATATTCCGCCTGATTATTAGTGGTTATTCCTAAAAATTTAGACCATTCTCCCACTGTTTCACCCTTTTTTGTCTTTAAAACCACGCCAATACCAGCTGGACCGGGATTGCCTCGCGCCCCTCCGTCAGTATAACTAACTAAACTTTGATGAACAAATTTTTTAGTCATATAATTTACTCTCTAATTATCTGCCCGGTGCAAATCGATAATCTTTAACTGTGGTTCCGCATGACTATTATACCGATTAATCTCTAAATTATACACTATATTAACGATTTGGCCAGGACGCAAATCACTATAATTTTCAGCTTGTCTAAAAGCCAACGCCCAATAATTACCAAAACACAATTTAAGGTGCTGTTGGCTGATGCCGGCGGTATTAATATCGTCAATTACCTCATGATAAGCTACAAATTTCGGTTCAGGATTGCCTTGACCAAATGGCGCTAATTTTTCTATCCACTCGGCAATACTCATATCTATAGCGTCAACAGGTAACTCAGCATCAATAAGTAGTTTAGGCTGTAAATCTAGCTTGGCTAATTTTTTAACAGCTAATTTTTTAATATCAATTAAAAAATTAGGCAGCTGTTGAACCTTTAAATTAAAACCACAGGCGCCAGCATGACCTCCATAACGATCTAGATCATTGGCTACTTCTTCTAATAATGCAATAAGGCTAAAATTTTCCACATTACTGCGACCTGAGCCTTTATATCCCTGTTCACTTTTAGTAATTACTAAAACTGGTTTCCCTGTTTTCTCGGCTAATCGCCCAGCCACTAAACCAATAATACCCTCCGGCCAAGGATCCTGACGCGGACTAATAAATACCAATAAACTATCATCGGCTTGTAATTCTAACAATTCACTTAAACAAAAATCTATAATCTCTTGGGTTTTTTGCTGACGCTCATTGTTTTTTTGATTCAAATCATCGGCTATCTGGGCAGCTTCGTCTCGGTCCTTGGTGGTTAATAAACGATAGGCTGAATTAGCATGATCCAGCCGGCCAGCCACATTAATCCGTGGTGCTAATTGCCAACTAATATTCCATTCATTAATCTCTCCGCTAATTTGCGCCACTCGCGCTAATTCTTTCAGACCTATCCGCGGGTTAGTACTAGTATTCATAATTTCAATACCCTCTTTAACTAATTGACGATTTTCCATTAGCAGTGGCACGCAATCAGCAATGGTGCCTAGAGCAACTAGATCTAGACAACGACGTTCTAGTGTTTTTTTCTGATTATCTGAGAGAGTAGACCGCTCTAATATGGCCTGCACTAATTTATAGGCCACCCCTACGCCGGCTAAAAACTTACACGGATATTTCTCTCTAGCCATGGTTGAATTAATAATCAGACAATCTGGCCATTCCGTTGGCTCAGGAGACTCTCGATGATGGTCAGTAACAATAACCTCTAACCCTTTCTTCTGAGCATAAGCAACCTCCTGCTTATTGCGAATACCAGTATCTACAGTAATTATAAGCTTAGCGCCAAGATCGGCTAATTCATCAATGGCCGTAGTATTAAGCCCATAGCCCTCAGTTACCCGATCAGGCAACCAGATCCTCGTTTTAGCTTTAAGGATAGCTAGGGTCTCTAATAAAATGGTGCTTGCAGTAACACCATCCGCATCATAATCGCCATAAACTACAATTAAATTACCAGCTTTAATATGTTTAACAATCACTTCCACCGCTAAAGATAATTGGCTAAAATCTTTTAGATCAGCCGAGAATGATTCCAGACCCAAGAATTGACGAATTTCTGCTACTTTATCTAATCCACGATTATGTAAAATTTGCTCAATAATAAAAGGCAAATTTAATTCTGCTAGCTCAGAATTACTCTTCTTTAAACTAGGTGCTACTTGCCACTGGCGGGGGGACGCCATAAGAATAGATTAGAAACCAATAGCCACTGTCCAGACCACCATAGAAACAACCACTATAGTACTAATAATAATCCAGACAGCATTAATGATGCGCCGTTTAGTAATTTTCTTCTTTTTTTTCTTGCTCATATAAAAATTAATGTTTTAATAATTTCACAAAGACTTCACTAGGAATATCAACTTGCCCTCGCCCCAGGGCCATCATCTTCTTTTTGCCCTGTCGCTGTTTTTCTAATAATTTCCGCTTCCGAGTAACATCACCGCCATATAATTTAGCTGTTACATCTTTACGCAAGGCTGAAATTCTTTCGGCGGCAATTATTTGACCGCCAATCACTGCTTGTAATTTTATCACGAACATCTCCCGCGGCAAAGACTCTTTTAAGGTAGTAACAATTTCTTTACCTCTCTTAAAGGCCTCATCACGATAAACAATGGTGGCTAATGGTTCAACTATATGATCGGCTACCATAATATCTAACCGTACTACTTCAGCTCGACGGTAATCTAACATTTCATAATTAATTGATCCATACCCCGAAGTAAGACTTTTGAGCTTATCATAAAAATCCGTCAAAATCATACTAAGCGGCATCTCATAATGTAAAATTACTCGGGTTTCGTCAAGATATTCAGTATTGCGATAAACTCCTCTTTTTTCTTGGGCTAATTTCATTACCGCTCCCAGATAATTTTTAGGAGTTATGATATCCAATCTAATCCATGGTTCTTCTATGTGATCAATTTCTGCGCCACTCGGCAATTGCTGAGGACTGCGAATAACCTCTGGCTCCTCACCATTTCGACGATATATTTTATAAGCTACGCTGGGAACAGTTACTATAAGATCAAGATTAAACTCCCGCCTTAATCTCTCCTGAAAAATCTCTAAATGTAGCAAACCCAAAAAACCACAGCGAAAGCCATACCCTAATGCCTGTGACTGTTCAGGTTCATAAACTAAAGCGGCATCATTTAATTTAAGACGACCCATTGCCTCCCGCAAATTCTCAAAAGCATCACCCTCTTTAGGAAAAACACCAGCAAAGACCATCGGTTTAACCTCAGTGTATCCTTTAAGGGGTATAATCTTCTGGGCTTCTTTTTCTAGGGTAAGAGTATCACCTACACGGCATTCGCTTACTTCATGAAAATTAGTTACCACATAACCGATTTCTCCCGCCTGTAACTCTCGACTTTTATGATAATTAGGGTCAAAAAAACCAACCTCGAGGGCTTCGCTAACCGCTCCCGTTGCCAATAATTTAATCTTCTCACCTTGATGAATTACACCATCAAACACTCGAATATAGGCCACTACGCCACGATATTTATCGTAATTAGAGTCAAAAATTAAAGCCCGTAAAGGTTTGCTTTCTTCCCCGGCCGGCGCTGGCACAACTTTAATAATTCGATCTAATATCTCTATCACTCCTTCTCCTGTTTTAGCAGAAATACAAATAATTTCTTCAGATGAATAGCCTAGCAATTTGATAATTTCTCCTTTAGTCTTTTCTACCTCAGCTGCCGGTAAATCTATTTTATTAATTACTGGAATAATAACTAAGTTCTGCTCAATAGCTAAATATAAATTAGCCAAAGTCTGAGCTTGAATGCCCTGAGTAGCATCAACTAATAAAATAGCTCCCTCTACTGCCGCCAAACTACGAGATACCTCATAGCTAAAATCTACATGACCAGGGGTGTCAATTAAATTAAGTTCATAACCTCGATACTTTAACCTGACTGGCGTAAGCTTAATAGTAATCCCCCGCTCTCGCTCTAAGTCCAGGCGGTCCAATATTTGATTAGTCATCTTGCGCGGCTCAATAGTCCCGGTAAGCTCCAATAAGCGATCAGCTAGGGTGGACTTGCCATGGTCAATATGGGCAATAATACAAAAATTACGGATATTCTTCATACCCCTATATTATGCTAAATGGCTTACAACAAGTCAATGATAATAAAAAGGCCCCCACCAGGCCTATGCAAAAAAATAATTAAGGTTAGCCACCTCAAGGGTGCTGTTTCCACAGCTTATGGCATTCCCTAACACCTTTATAACTTATAAGGCGTGAAAAGCATAGTCTAGTAAGGACTCCAATTAAATAATTTTATTTTTCTTCAGAGTCCATTAAGGTAAATAAAAAGGGATTATCTTCTGATAATCCCCATCACTAATAAATTTTTTATAAATTGGCCATTGTTTCGGCCAACTTCTTGATCCATCCCGCCTCATCGGCAAAGATGGCTTTTATTCCTTTTGGAACTTGGTCCTTATAGGGGGCCAAATCCTTAAATTTTGACACCTCAAGGTGGGAATACCAACCAATTGAGGTGTGCTCGGGAGCTAGTTTAATTAAGCTCACGAACTTTTCCGATTCGTCCTGGGCCAGTTCAATGGCATAGCAATACTCATCGACTGAACGCAACCTGGAGTGATCCATCTCTAGCAGGGCTTTTACCCAGCTATAAGCTAAATCACCCCCCTCTTCACGAAGTTCTCTCATGGCGCAATGCCATGAATCTCTGTCACCGTCCTCCATTTTTCCGCCAGGAAAGATCTGCATTCCCCGGAAAAAAGATTGAGGCTTTGGTGACTCCTCTTCATATTGGAAGGCCGCTCTCTGTGAGAGCAACACTTCAATTTCACAATAATCATTTCCGTCAACCTGCGGATCGCAGAATTTACGACGGAATAAAATCATGGCGACATGCGGTTTCTTCTGTGCCATGATACACCTCCTCCTTATTATTTTTGTTAAAGAACTTCCCTAGAAGTTACCGCATAATCATTATTCTGTCAATGTATCACGCTTTATTTTATTTTATTTTTCTCAGAGTCCAAAATGAAAGTGAACTTATTTAAGGTAAATAAAAAGGGATTATCTTCTGATAATCCCCATCACTGACCAATTTTCTTATAAATTGGCCAGGGTAGTAGCCTTATTACTATCTCCCTGGCCCACCATAAAAACGATGATCTCACCCACGGCTGAGTGTCGGGACCATACTCAACCGTGACTGGATAAAGCTGAACATGTATCTCCGGTGCCAGGTGGCGCAGATCGCGCGCACAGCGCCAGATATGCTGTTTGGCTGCTACCAGCCTGACGCTTTTCCAGTCATATACCTTAGCCATAAAAACAAACTGTTTTATTAAGGCTAAGGTGGATATATGATTACCGTATTGGTTGGCCAGAAACAAATGTCCAGCCTTCAACTCCAAAAGTGCACCAAGGTCTGGCTGCGTAAACACATCATAACCTTTTCTGTTCACCATTTCTTCCACTGCTAATTTAATAGGCCAATTATTATATCTCCCAGTCCCAAAAGCCGTAGCCAATACTACTATACTCATCCCGTCCTCCTTACTTGATCAGCTAATTTTTTTATCAAATCAAGCTGATCCTTAAATATGGCCTTCACTCCTTTCGGAACACCGTTCCTATATAAAGCAAGGTCATTAAAATTAAGAATTTCGCCTAAGGGCTTCCAGGCGACAAGCGTGTAATTTGGCGATAAATTCACCAAATTTAAAAAATCGCTATCACCATCAAAATTGTCTGACTCCTTGATTTCGATCGCAAAGCAATTCTGATCAACTTGTCTTAATCTAGCAGGATTACTCCCAACTAGAGCCTTTAGCCCAATCATCGCCATCACTCCGCCATCATCTCGCAATTTTGACCAAGCGGCATGAAGTGGCGAACCTTCATCACCTCCCAGCTTACCACTGGGGAAAATTTGCCAGCCTCCACAAAAATCTTGAGGCTGGACGCGACTTGGGTCGTCATATTGAAACGCTGACCGTAAGGCCAAAAGCACCTCAATATCTCCAGACTCAACCCAACGCCAGATAATCAAAGATACATATGGTGACATGGATCACCTCCTTTTTTATTTTAAAAGAACAGATATTATATTTAATAACAATTTATCTTAAAAGTCAAATATTTTATACCCCCCTAGCTTCTTCCGCATCAATTATTATCTTTTTCTTTTTACCAGACCACCTACGGCTTATCATCATCCACAGTTCTTTTGTTTCGGGGCAACGCAATAAACTACAAATTGCCACATAAACTATAGCCGCTACAGCCGCCGCACCGCATAATTGGCCAAAGATACCCCAAAAAGTACGCATATTAACCAAGGGGGCAATAATTTTCTTAGTTTCCATAAGCGCCAAGCCAGATATAGCCGCTGCTATAATCATTTTAAGAGCACCGCTACCAATAACCCTAATATCTAAAACCGGTGCTTTGGCTCGTAAAAAAATCCATAATAAAATAAAATTAACTATACTCCCTACCGAAAAAGCTAGGGCCAGCCCAGCCACCCCTAATTGTTCGCTTAATAACCAGGCTAAACTAATATTAACCATGACAGACACCAAACTAATCCAAAATGGAGTAGCTGAATCTTTATAGGCATAAAAAACCCGCACTAAAATAGCATTGAGTGATTGAGCAAAAATAGATATTCCAAAATAACTTAATGTCCTCATGGTTAAAATGGTATCCTGCCAATCAAAACGGCCAGAACCTAAAATAACTCGAATAATTTGAGCTCGTAAACCCAAAATGATTACCGTGGAAGGAATAACCAAAAATAATGTCTGTCTAATGGTGGCGGCTAAGCTAACCTTTAACTTCTCCGGCTCACTCACTAGGGCCGACATAGTAGGAAAAGCTGCCACGGCAAAAGATAAACCAAAGATGCCCACCGGAAATGACTGTAAATTATTAGCTAAATTAAAAACAGCTAGTGAACCGCTGGCTAATTTAGAAGCTAAAACTGCCATCGCCAACAAATTAAGCTGACTTACGGCTAGTCCTAAAGTGCGGGGTACCATAATACGGCCAATTTGCCGTAAATATTTATCTCGCCAATCTAAAATAAATCGATAACGAAAACCTAAATGCCTTAAAGTGGGAACCTGCACTAATAAATGAAGCAAGGCTCCAATGACTACTCCCCAAGCCAAACCGATCAAACCAACACGAGGCACTAAAAATAAAGCACCAACAATAATACCTAAGTTATAAAAAATAGGAGAGAGAGAATAAGCAAAAAAACGCTTAAAAGACTGAAGAACGCCCCCCACTATTCCAGAAAGACCAAGTAGCAACGGGGATAAAAACATTAGCCGACCAAGTTCTACTGTTTTAGATAATTTCTCAGCGGAAAAACCAGGAGTAATAGCTTTTATTATCTGTGGGGCTAAAACAATACCTATAATAGACAAAAGTATGAGAATTATTAATAAAAAATTAATAACTATATTGGTAAACCGCCATGCCGCTTGATTATCCCCGGCCTGACCTTCCGATTTATCTAATAAATTAACAAAGATGGGAATAAAACCTGCCGACAAGGCCCCTAACACTAACAAATTAAAAATTAGATCAGGTACTCGAAAAGCGGCATAATAAATATCCAATTCATCGCCAGCTCCAAATTGGCCAGCTAGAATATGGTCTCGAAAAACTCCTAAAAAACGGCTAATAAAAGAAGAGAAGCCAACTATAACCGCCGCCCAGCCGATATTGTCAATAGAGCCATACCATAATTTATTTAACTTCATACTTAAATAAATCTATCTTAAACTAACTAAATAACCGCCGCCGGCAACAAAGGTTCTACCATATAGTTGGGCCTTTCTATGCCCAAAATTGTCAAAATGGTTGGAGCGATAGAGCGCAGAGAGCCGGCAACAGCCAAAGTACTAAGATCGGTAGTTATAACTTCGGTTTCTCCTAGTCTTTGCCCACGCCACGGTCGGCCAACTATTACCAAGGGAACAGAATTACTGCTTAAACTATAATTTATTTTATTGGCCAGTGAATCAAAATAATTTTCTAGTGCCCCATAAGCCGAGGTCAATATAATAGTTACCCCGATTTGTAAAAGCGGATTAATTAATTTAGGCAGAAGCCTATCCATAGCTGCTATAGCCTTAATTACGCTAGCCTCATCACCATAGCGGCCAACTAATGTCCACGCCGATAAACTTACTGCCATAAAATCTAGCTGATGATGCCACCAATAATGGATCGCTTGTCTAATTATTTCATGACTGGACGATAGTACATTTTTATTATAATCATTATTAACTGGCGTACTGACTAAAAGATAATTTACTAAATTATGTAGGCAGTGGTTAGCTAAGTATTCAACCATTAAGGGAAAAGTTTCACTTTCCCCTATATAAGCTTGCCTCAGGCCAGTTTCAGCTAAAATTTCAGTTAAACCTGGCTGACTAGCTACTCCGCCTAATCCCGGAATCGTCCCTACTTCTTGGCCACTGCCAATTTGCCAATAAGATGCTGAGCGGGCATTATGAGAACTGGGCAAACTAGCTAAAGCCGCTGCCGGATATTGCTGCAAATAATTATAAAGATGGGGCCAGCGAGACCGAGAAAACATATTACCCACGCCAGGCGAGGCGATACCCCAACCATCTAATAACACTAAAACTACTGGACTAATTTTTTCTATTTCCTTGTCAGTTACCACTTGGCTCATAGTTAACTAAAATTGTCCGGTCAGCTGAGCTTCAATCTCCATTAAACGATTATATTTAGCTAGCCGTTCACCTCGAGCCAACGAACCACTTTTTATATATTCTGCTCCCACAGCAACAGCTAAGTCAGCAATAAAATCATCGGTGGTCTCACCGCTACGATGAGAAATCATTATTTTATAGCTATTTTCTTGAGCTAGTTTAATACATTCCATAGTCTCAGTGACTGTGCCTACTTGATTTAATTTAATTAAAATAGCATTAGCAACTTTTTTTTCTATCCCCTGACGTAGCCGTTCTACCTGGGTAACAAACAAGTCATCACCAATTAGAAGAAGTTGGCTACCTAATTCATTGGTTAATATCTGCCAATTATCCCAATCATCTTCTGCTAGTCCATCTTCAATAGAAACTAACGGATATTTAAGGGTCCATTCTTTATACTTACTAATCAATTCAGAAGCAGTTAACTGCCACTGATCAAGTTTAAAAATATATCGCTCGCTGGTCTTGTCATAAAGTTCAGAGGAACCAACATCTAACCCTAAACCTACTTGCTCTCCGGGTACATAGCCGGCTATCTTAATAGCTTCAATAATGAAATCCATCACTGCCTCACTACTAGCTACATTAGGGGCATAACCACCTTCATTTCCCAAGTCAGTATCTAAACCATTGTCCTTCAATAACTTACCCAAAGCCTGAAAAACCTCCGAGCCTAATCTAATTTTTTCAGCAATAGAACTATTTATTAAGGGCATAATCATAAATTCTTGGAAATCAACATTAGTATCAGCGTGCTTGCCCCCATTAAAAATATTAAAACTCGGAACTGGCAAACGATAATTATCCGTGGGGAAACCATAACTACTAGCTAAGTAAGCATAAAGTTCCTGACCAGTGGCCAGTGCTCCAGCTCTAGCGCAGGCCATAGATATAGCTAAAATAGCATTAGCTCCCAATTTTTCTTTATTAACTGTACCATCTAATTCCAGCATCAAATGATCAATTTTAGAAAGTTCAGTAATATCTTCCCCTATAATCTTTGGCCCTATAACTTCTAAGACATTGGCTACGGCCTTAAGCACGCCCTTGCCGCCATAACGTTGCGGGTCGCCATCTCTTAGCTCATGAGCCTCATGAATGCCGGTAGAAGCTCCTGACGGCACACTAGCCTTAGCCGTTAAGCCATTATCTAAAATAATCTTAGCCTCGACAGTTGGGTTACCACGCGAATCTAAAATTTCACGAGCTACCACTTGAACAATTTTTGCCATAGTAAAAAATAATAAAAAATTAATAAACAATCTTGTCTAAACCGGGCATCGGCTCGCCGCCCAAAAAAGCCAGCATTGCTCCACCGCCCGTTGAAATCCAATCTACATAATTAGCCATTTTTGTCATTGCCAGGGCCGCCACAGTTTCACCTCCACCCACTATGCCAAAAGCCCGACCTCGCGAATGCCAAGCAATTTCTCTCCCTATAAACAAAGTGCCATGTTGGTAATGGTCTTCCTCAAATTTACCCATTGGCCCATTCCAAACTAGCGTCTTGGCTAACTTAATTACCCGGCTAAATTCTTGAATAGTGGCTGGGCCTATGTCTAAAATAGTATCGTCATCCTCTACTTGATTAACCTGGCGGACCACTGGACGGTCTTGGCTTTTAACAATAACATCCAGGGGCAATATTAATTTATCTCCCAGCTCATTTATAAGCTCACCTGACAGAGAAATACTATCTTTATCTACTAAAGATTGGCCGATGTTATAGCCCTGAGCGGCAAAAAAATTATTAGCTAGCGCCCCGCCTAAAAGAATTTTATGAGCTTTTGCCCCAAGGTTACGTAAAAAATTTACCTTAGTACTAATCTTAGATCCGCCAATAATGACAATAAGCGGCTCACTGGGATTTAAAGCCCGCGATAAATTTACAACTTCTTGCTCTAATAAATAACCAGCAAAACTGGGTAAAAAGTCTTTAATCGCCGCAACTGAAGCCTGCTGCCGATGACTAACCGCAAAAGCATCATTAACATAAAAATCAGCCAAACTAGCTAATTCCTGAGCCAAATGTGGATCATTAGTTAATTCTCCTGGCCAAAAACGTAAATTCTCTAACATAAATAAACGACTAGATGATTTTTCTAGCTGCCGTTTAATGGTGGTAAAGTCTTGGCCTGGGATAAACTCTATTGGTTCAGATAGCAATGCGCTCAAATAAACCGCAATTGATTTTACCGATAATTTCTCTAATGCTCCTGGGATTAATTGACCGTTAATTATTGGCTCACCTAAATGAGTAGCCAAAATAAGCTTAAAACCGCGATCTAGTAATTGCTGAATAGAATGACGAGACATCCTGATTTTATAATCCTCCCTAATTTGTCCCTCATCTAATGGCACATTAAGATCTAACCGCAAAAAAACTTTACGCCCCTCCCCTTGGGGTAAATTAGCAATTGTGTTTATTGACATATAATCTACTAAAATTGACAATTTAATTGATGATTTTGCCCGGCCCGCTGGATAACTAAACTAACCCGGCTACGCGGCCGATAATGTTGTAAAATTTCATTAAGTGAAACTTCACCATCAAGATTAATCTCATCAATACTTAATAAAATATCGCCAGCTTTTACTCCGGCCTTATCTGCTGGACTATCCTCAATCACTCTATCAATCAATAAACCATAGTGATTACTTAATGATAGCTGATTTAAATCTATATAATCTACGCCCAAACTAACCCGCTTAAAAGTATTATCGCTCAATAAACTTGTAAAACCTGATTTAATATAATTAACCGGCACAAATTCATCTTCCTTGTTCACTATACCAAACAATTCACCCTTACCCGTAAATAAAGCGGAATGCGGCCAGGTAGCGGAAAATTGCCAGCGCTGTCTTAAACTATCACTATTAATAATTAACGCCTCTTTTTTATTATAATTATTGTTCTCTAGCCAAGCGGCCTGAAATCCGCCCCGGCCGTCTAAATTATAAAATAATTGACCTGGTCGGTTCCAACCATTTTCCCCCAATTTAAGAGGCGTCAAATCATTGGCTCCCTTCAAATGATAAAAAATAAGGCCAGTTAAAGGATCAACAGATTTCTTATCCAGAGAACGTGTTTTATGATCGTTAGATACCGCTATGAGGTCTGACCAATCAGCTAAATCATAAGACGACACCAGCCAACCATCACTAGTAACCACCCAGGCAGTGGCTAACGGCTTGTCTAAATTAAATAATTTTTCTGTCTTACCGCCGATGGTAACTGACACTCCATCTTGAGGTTTAAAAATTTTAACTGAGCTTCCCGATAGTAGCGGCCACAAACTAGCAGCTTCATTATAATCTATAGCTACTATATGCTTCAAATCAGTGAGCTTACTAGTGGTCATCGGCAATCCCCCAATATTTTGCCCGGATAAAGCGGCTGAGGCTAATAAATCAGCTTTTCCTAAAGTAAAAAAATACTTAAACCAAATTAAACTTAAAACTAAATTAACTAAAATGGCCAAAAGCCACCACCAAAAATCAGAAGAAAACTTTTTTTTGTGAATAGCTTTAAATTTCATAAATATATTTTAATTAAAACCATTTAGCAGTTCCCATAACTAAAATAAGACCTAATGCTAAAGCTATCATCTGGTAACGTAACCGCTTCTTAGTGTTTATTTTTAATATGCTGTCACGACTTAACTGACCAAAAACATAATAAGCCAATAGTAATAAATAAGCTAGAACAAAATTAGAACTTGGCAGAAAATAAATTGCCATAAATAATTGACCCAGAATTAACCAGGCCGCTGTTATAATGGGCCAATGAGTAATAAAACTAAGTCTGGAAGCATAATAATCGGCAAAAAGAATAAGGCCTGAACCCAAAAGCCATATTAACCACAGCCACCAAATAGACCAACCCAAAAAGGACTGCCAACCATAAAGAATAGCCGCCAATAACCATATAGATAAAGCGTCAATAATATTAACTGTCCGCCACCACTGACCTAGTGTTATCTCTTTTGCCGTGACTTCTTTTAGTGCCTGCCGCCAATACCACCAACCGCTCACTGCCGCTATAATAATAAATAATTGACGCATCAAAGAACTATTTATAATGGATAAAAAACCGCACCAAACTAAAAAATTAAAAGTAGGAATAAACCAAATTATTATTTTATCTAACCAGGTACGGTTGACCAGAATAAGCCAGGCAATTATAAAAACTGCCACAGCTGCCAAAAATGGCCACCAATAAATATAGTTAACCCGCAGGTTAATAATCTCTAAACTAGCCCATAATAATAAACCAATTAATAGAGGAATTCTTTTAGTAGCTGTCTTCATATTACTAACCTTTTTATATTCAACGCCAGTAAGAGTCACCCGATTCACCACGCGCATACATCTTTGCTACCTCTGGAGTAATCTGACCAGTCATTAACAACTCTTCAATGGCTCGATTAAAAGTAATCATACCATCCCGAGACGATGTTTGAATAATAGATGATATTTGTTCTGGTTTTTGGCTACGAAGTAAATTAGCAATGGCCGGTGTATTAAACATAATCTCGCGGGCTGCCACTCGTCCGCCAGAAACGGCTGGCAATAAACGTTGTGAAATAACCGCCCGAAGGCACAAAGATAACTTGGTAGCAATTTGGCTCTGTTGGTGGGCCGGGAACGAGCTGACAATCCTAGACAAAGACTCAGCTGCCGTACCGGTATGTAGAGTAGAAAAAACTAAATGGCCGGTTTCGGCCGCGGTTAAAGCAGCATCCATAGTTTCATTATCTCGCATTTCACCCACCATAATTACATTAGGATCTTGACGCAACACATATTTCAGGGCTACCGCAAAATCATTAGCATCAATACCAATTTCTCGCTGTTCAACTAAACAATGGTCATTTTGAAAAACATATTCAATTGGATCCTCAATGGTAATAATCTTCCCTTGTCGTTCCCGATTAATAATCCCTAATAAACTAGCTAGGGTCGTTGACTTACCAGAACCGCAAGGCCCGACCACCAAAACAAAACCATCATTTAAGAAAGCCAAACGTTGTAATTGCTCATTTAAACCAATAGATTCCGGGCTAGGAATAACATCAGAAATGAATCGCGCCGTCAGTCCTAAGACTCCTCGCTGGTAATGTAAATTAATACGAAAATGACCACCACCAATGGTTTTAGAAATATCCAAATCTTTATTACCCTGCAATATTTCAATCAATCGCTGGTCTAACAACCCATAAGCAGCCTCAGTGAGCTGTTGGGAATCAATTATATCACCGTCTAATTTTACTAATTGCCCATCAATCCGTAGATAAGGAACACTACCTCCGACCAAATGGACATCTGAGGCTTTGTTAGCAATGGCTTGCTTAAAATAAAATTGTAAATCCATAGTTAGACAATATTAATCTTAATATTAATAATATTATACCACGAGATACATTAGAAAACTATAACTTAATAAGACAAGCTAAATTTACATCCGCAATATTTCTGACGATAAAGTCCATATTGCCTGGATAATTCAATAGAGTGGCGGTAGCCGTTATTTTCTTGAAAATTGGTCAACACATAATTGGCCTTCACCGCCTTAGCTACTAATTGACCAGCCTGGTTAATCGCTTCTCGGTCTTTATATGGGCTAACAGTTAAGCTGGTGGCAAAATAAGCATAGCCTTCTTGATCTGCCCGAGTGGCAGTTTGCCTTAAACGCCACTCATAACAAAGCTGACACCGACGGCCTTGCTCTGGTTCCTGGCTAAGTGGGCTAGCCATAATTAGCCAATCCTCCACCCCAGAATCATCTATAATAAGAGGTAGATTGTATATGCCGGCCAACTTCTCGACCACGGCTAATCGTTTTGACCACTCTTCTTGCGGCCAAATATTGGGGTTATAGAAAAAAAGAGTAACTTCATAATCCGACATCAAACATTTAGCTGCCCAGGAGGCACAAGGGGCACAACAAATATGAAGAAGCAGCCGTGGTTTTTGCTTTCGCGCCATAATATTAACTTAAGGAATAAATTGAATTATTTTATGCGAAGCATGCTGTCCCGCTATTATTTTTAACTGATAAATCTTACACCCTAAAATCCCAGCCAGCCACTGTAATAAAAATTTATTAGCTTCACCGCGCTGAGCTATGGCTGGCACACCAATCTTCCAAGTCCCATCAGCTAACTGGCCTTTAATCCCTGCCTCAGGACAATTAGTCATTACTTTAATTTTTAGACTAAACGACTGGCCTTGCTTAACCTTTTCTCTATAATATACTAACTCAACCGGTTCATTCATAATATCTTAATTCTTTTTAGCAAAAATTATAGCATTAGGGATGTTCCGACCTGGACCTATCATATATTCATCATTATAGTAAAGGGCGGTAGAATAACCACCATCTAAATTAAGAGCATACTCCATACCTAGGGTCTGCATTATTATGGCTAACTCTGGCACCGTAGCTTTATTTGCTACCACTAAGTAAATTTTATTGTCTTTATACCCAATGGCCGTGCGTATATATTTGCCGGTCATTTGCGATTCATCTACCTCCCAATCAATAAGCCAATTTAGATAATTTTCAATAAGCCTTGGCTTGTTCCCTATAGCTGCTTGTATTTTTACCCCATATTTACTTTCAAATTTAGCCACACTGCCAAAATCTCGGCTATCGGGAAAATAATAAAATTTATTATTTTCATCAAAAACCATTAAAGGACCAGTAGTCCACCATTTAAGCTGCGCCTCATTAATCATTACTCCTAACCGGCTGTTATATACTGGGAAAAAATAATAATTGCGTCTGGCAGCGCCAGTTTCAAAATAAGTACCATTAATGGCCGCAAAACCATTATTATCTAGCACATAATCCATAAGCTCCCGCGCCGGACAGGGACCAAGACAATCACCATCGCTGGCTGTATCAGTAATAATTTTAAGATTAGGATCAGCTAAATCAATAGTCACTATATCAGCCCGAAAAACACCGGCAGTTGTAGTAACATACTTAATCTGGTAGCTACTATATTCATCAATGGCTTCATCTAGGCTAGATTTATGAATCCTCGCTAAATTTTTTCTAGTAATTCCTAGTCCTAACTCACGCATAATACGAAAAGCATCATCGGGCCGACCTAAATAATAGCGACGTAAATTGGGAGGATTGACATACCAAGCTTCACCATCATTTTCAACATCTAGTAAAATACGACCTGCTACTCTTTGAGTTAATAATAAATTATAAGAAGAAGTCGCGGTACTACTAGTAGCTGACCAATCCACGGCTGCCGTAGAGGAAGGAATTTGCGCTAATTCTTGAGCTGTAATCCCTAACCCAAGCTCACGCATAATACGAAAAGCATCATCGGGCCGACCTAAATAATAGCGACGTAAATTGGGAGGATTGACATACCAAGCTTCACCATGACGCTCTACATCTAAAAGAATTCTCCCAGACAACTGTTGGGCTAAACTAGCCGCCTGACTTATTAAAGGCAGTGATAAACCAATAACAATAATCAATATAGTAAAAAAATATTTATTAGGGCAATATTTAAGTTTCATATTCCTGTTTAGCTTAAAATACAGTATAATTACTTAATAATTTATACCATCTTTTTCCCTATGAGTAAACCTCGCTTTTCCTATCTAGTCCTCTTAATGATTCTCTCCATTATTGGTTTGATGCCACATTTACTGCAGGCCACAAGTCCAGTGGCCGGCAAAATATTGCTAGCTGTGGAAAGTCACGGTGAAGCATGGTATGTGAATCCTGCCGATGAAAAAAGATATTATCTTGGACGTCCCGACGATGCTTTCGCTATCATGCGCCAGTTAGCCATTGGGGTTAGCAACAATGACTTTAATCTATTAGAACAAGGCAAATTACCTCCCGCTAAAGTAAATAAATTACTCGGGCGTATTATTATTAAGCCAGAAGACAAAGGCAAAGCCTATTATTTTGAACCGCAGAAGAAAAAACTATATTATTTAGGCCGGCCAGCAGATGCTTTTGAAGTGATGAAACAAACGGCCGTCGGGGTAACTAATAATTATCTCAGTCACCTACCAATAGGCTCTCTCACTGTTTCACCGACAGTAAATCCAACCACCACTACTCTTACTGTCTCCCCCATTACTAAAACCTGGCGCTGGCTATGGAACGGTCAGGAATATTCTATTAGTCTTACTTTGTCTACTTCCACATATAAATACTTTGCCCAAAAACCTAAAGTTTTTTTGTACACCGGCAGCTTACCGGCCAATTGGCAGGAACAATATTATGGCCAATTTCTTGCTGACCCTCTTCAGGATAAAATTATTGCCCAAATTGTTGAACAATTACAAAATGAAGCTAAAATTCATAACCTTAAAAATGATCAAATTGCCGACTTAGCGGCGGCCTTTATCCAATCTATTCCCTATGATGAAGTCCGCAGTCAAAGAATTACCGCCAATCCTAATAGTACTAGCCCTAATTATCCTTATGAGACCCTATTTCTTAACCGCGGTGTTTGTGCAGACAAAACTTTACTAGGCTGGTTAATTTTCCGTCAGCTAGGCTATGGAATAAGTATAATGGCCTACCCCACCGCTAATCATATGGCCCTAGGTATAGCCTGCCCCCCGAATAATGCCAACTACTCCAATGGTTATTGTTATCTTGAGACGACTCAATTCTACCATATTGGCCTTATCCCCCAAACAATTAGCGGACAAGCTGAGCTCTCTACCACCTCACTTCCCAGCTTACAACCTCCTAGCGCTCTGGCCAACCCGCAATTCTTGCAAAAAATCCCTGGACAAGTATATAATGGCCTATCTGAGTTAAAACTATTAATTAACTCATTACAAGAACAATTTAACCTTAAAGAACAATTAGAGACTGAACTAGAGACAATGTGGCCCGCTATCCAGAGTAAAAACAGGGCTATTCAAGAAAGCGAGGCTCATCTTAATGAACTAAAAAACGCCGGTCAGATAAGAGAATATAATGAAGCAGTACCAGCCCATAACCAGTTAATACAAGAATACGAAGTGCTAAGACTACAATACAACCAAAAAATTAGTCAATTCAATCAAGCCGTAGAAGAATACAATAGAATTCTTAATCTGATCCAGCCCGGCCAAAATATTAAATAATAATGGTATGAAACCCTATGAAACAATCCCCGCTCTTACTCAATCTACATCTGAATCAGAACATATGGAAAATTCTTTAAAACAATTAAACGACAATCGTTTTGAAAATGTAAAGATTGAGGAGCCGGTACAAAAAATTTTAGACAAGTTAACTGAAGCTAATTTTGAGGCCTATATTGTTGGAGGCTGTGTCCGTGACTTAATAATGGGCCGAGAGCCTCATGACTGGGATATTACCACCAACGCCCGGCCGGAAGATGTTCTAGCTTTATTTAAAAAGAGCAAATATGAGAATGACTTTGGCACAGTGCTCGTGCCCTACCATGATAAAGATAAAACCCAAGTCGTTGAAGTAACCACTTACCGCAGTGAAGCTAATTATGATGACCACCGCCATCCTAGCGAAATAAAATTTGAAGATAAGTTAGAAAAAGACCTAAGTCGCCGCGACTTTACTATTAATGCTATGGCCATGGACAAAGATGGCCAAATTATTGATTACTATGGCGGACAGGAAGATATCCAACAAAAAATTATTCGTGCCGTTGGTGATCCCCTAGAACGCTTTAAAGAAGATGCGCTCCGCCTGATGAGAGCAGTTCGTTTTAGCGCCACCCTAGGATTTACAATTGAACCACAAACCAAAGAGGCTATTAGCAAACTAGCAGAAAGTATTACTTTGGTAGCTAATGAACGAATCCGCGATGAACTCATTAAAATTATTGCTAGTCCTAATCCTTATGAAGGTATGTACCAGCTTCATGACACTAAACTGCTCCAATATATTTTACCCGAATTAGAGGCTGGCTATGGTATTCCCCAAAACCGCCATCATATTTATACTATTTTTGACCACAGCTTGCTATCTCTTAAATATTGTCCCAGTAAAGACTATCTAGTAAGATTAGCTGCTCTATTTCATGACATTGGCAAACCGCAAGCTAGAAAAATTATTAACGGCCAAATAACTTTCTATAACCATGAATATATTAGTGCCAACCTCACTAAAAACATTATGACCCGACTACGGTTCCCCAAGGACGATATTAACCGGGTAACTAACTTGGTGCGCAACCATATGTTTTACTATAATGTTGGCGAGGTAACAGAAGCCTCAGTGCGCCGTCTCATTGCTAAAACGGGCGAACAAAATTTAGCTGATTTAATTGATTTGCGGATTGCTGACCGCCTGGGTTCAGGTACAGCTAAAGCCAAACCATACAAGCTAAGGCACCTAGAGTATATGTTTGACAAGGTCCGTCATGACCCGATTTCAGTAAAAATGCTAAAAATTAACGGCACTGACTTAATGAAAGAATTTAACTTACGACCTGGTCCACAAATTGGGGCTCTCTTAGATGTCCTATTGGCTAACGTAATTAATGATCCTAAACTCAATGAACCCTCTACCCTGCTAGCGATGGCCAAGCCCCTGCTCAACCTAAATCTAGACGAGTTGCGTCAACAAGCCAAAAATATTATTGACGAAGAACGTCAGACAGAAGATAGACGTATTAGACGACAACATCGAGTTTAAACTTGACGAAACATCATTTTATTGATTGAATAAAATTGGGCTTATGGTCTAGTGGTACGACACTGCATTCGCATTGCAGAGACGCGAGTTCGATTCTCGCTAAGTCCACCAAATGGGATTTATCCAGTAGCCATAGCCTTGATAGCCGTCGATGAATTGTTCAACTTCCAATTTTTTCTCAACCGCTTTTCGGATTCGGTAGCTTGTATTTCCCATAGACTTCCTGCTTGATAGTCCGGTGATTTCGATCAGCTCGCGATAAATCATACCATCATTAAAAATATGCGACCGGTTTTTCTTTCTTGAACAAACTTTTTCTGTCACTGGTGCCTAACTTTTTATATTCTTTATTTTCGGCCAGCAAAGAATCTACCTTATGGGGCTAGTAATCCGCTATTTTGAGTATTTTCATTGTTATGCTCATTTTTTAGTGAATAAAGGCTAATTTAAGCCTCAATTCACTAATTTGTGAACTACCTCCAGGACTCTTGTATTTACCTTCCACATATATTATAATACTTCTACTGGACAAAATAAGGACTTTTTGTCCACTATATTTAAAATAATATGCAAAAAGACATAGTTTTGAACCAAAAACGGCAAAAAGAACAGCTTTTAGCCGTGGAATACGTGCCAAGAACCCAAGATCAATTCGGCAAGAAATGGCTGGATTCGAGTTTAATAAAAGTCGTTCTGGGACCACGCCGAGCTGGAAAATCCGTTTATTCCCTCATGCTCCTCAAAGATCGGCCGTTCATGTATTTCAATTTCGACGAGGAAGCAATGGCAACCATGAACGCAACCGATACCCATGAGTTGATGAAAGAATTGCACGCCGCGTATGGCGATGTAAAAACCATACTTTTCGATGAGATACAGAATTTGCCGAACTGGGAATTGTTTGCCAACCGCTTGCACCGTGAAGGATATAATCTCGTACTAACCGGTTCGAATGCGAACCTGTTGTCTAAGGAGCTCGCTACCCATCTTACCGGCAGGCACATGCCGATAGAAATATTGCCGTTCGATTTTGACGAATTTTTGCGTGCGAAAAAATTCGCCCTAGATCCGCAATATGCCTCTTTGCCGGAACAGCGTGGAATACTTCTCAATTTGATGGAGCAATATTTATATAACGGCGGATTTCCTGAGGTGGTGGTAAGCAATCTCGATCCAAAAGATTATCTGCAAGTGCTTTTCGATGCTCTGCTTTTCAAAGACGTGGTAAAAAGACATAAAGTTAAATTTTCAACAAAGGTCAGCGTCCTTGGATCGCATCTTATAAATAATTTCGCGAGTCTTTACACAACGCGAAAACTTTTAGACATTCTAGATCTGAAGAGTGCGACAACGACAGAAAAATACATAAACTATCTTGAAGAGGCATATCTTATCTTTTCTATTTCCAGGTATTCACACCAATCATCCTACCGCATAAAATCACCAAGAAAAGTGTATGCCGTAGACAATGGTTTTGTGACCGCAAAAGCCATACAGCATTCGCCTGACAGAGGCAAGCTTATGGAGAATCTCGTTTTCATGGAATTAGTGAAGCGCGGTTTTGAACCGGAACGTGAATTGTTTTATTACAAAACTCGAAATAACCGTGAGATAGATTTTGTCGTGAAAAAAGAAATTGAAGTGCTCGGGCTTTATCAGGTCTGCTATGAATCGGTAAATCAAGCCGTGGAAGATCGTGAAGCGAAAGCCCTCATAGAAGCGAGTGGCGAACTAAAGACAGATAATCTCACCGTACTCACATGGGATGAAGAGCGCGAAATAAAACGAAACGGAAAAACCATACAATTCAAACCGCTCTGGAAATGGCTTCTTGAAAGTAAATCTGGCATAAATACATAATTTGAAAAATTAATTAACTAATCGCATGAAAATTTAGCCATAGCTGATCATCCACCAAAATCAAGCATTCTAAAAACAATTTCTCAAAATAATATAGACCCGGTAGTCACTTTAGGCGACCTCACTATTTTTAATATAAACGAGCTTAAACAAATAAATATTCCTAAAGTCAGAGCCTATGGAAACCACTGCTCCGGAATGTATTGTGAACCACTTGATATCAAAAACATGCATCTTACAGTATTTAAATTTCAGGGCATTACCTTTGGCGGGTTTGAGGGGGTCGTTAAAATACAAAAAAACAACACCAAAATGTACACGCAGGAGGAAGCAGATGATCTGTTAACAAATTTTAGCGCGTGATGCCATGATGGCTCATTCACCTAGCTGGCGCCAATTAATCAATTTTCGCAGTATTTTATTCCACCGGTTTTGCACCAAGTCCACCAGAGTAAGTTGGACACCGTCTAATCCCCCAAGGCTATATTAAAAACGCAGGATGTTACCATTTACTGACTTTTTGGACTCCGAAGAAAAATAAAACGAGGTAGACAAAAAACAGAAAATTGCCAAGTGGCAAAATGTGAATTATACTACAGATAAGATCAAAAAATGCTATATAGTCACGGGGTGTGGCGTAGTTGGCTAGCGCGCAGCGTTCGGGACGCTGAGGTCGCCCGTTCAAATCGGGTCACCCCGACCAATTTTAAAGATTACAGAACAAATCTTAATAAATTAACAACAAGGTTAGGAGCTTTGACTAACCGCTTTTTTTTAGTTATAATAATCATTTAATTAAATTACGTAGTTTTACCTATGCCTTCTAAACATAACCATGATTGGTTAAAAATTCGGGGAGCTCGTGTTAATAATTTACAAAATATTAATGTGGATATTCCCCGAAACCAATTAGTGGTCATTACTGGACTTTCCGGCTCGGGCAAATCCTCACTTGCCTTTGATACTATTTATGCCGAAGGCCAACGTCGTTATGTAGAATCTCTGTCGGCCTATGCCCGGCAATTTTTAGGCCTCATGAATAAGCCAGACGTAGATTCAATTGAAGGATTGTCTCCGGCTATTTCTATTGACCAAAAAGCTGTCTCCCACAATCCCCGCTCCACTGTTGGCACTATTACTGAAATCTATGACTATTTAAGATTACTCTACGCGCGTCTAGGTCAGCCCCATTGTCCCAATTGCGGCGACCCCATTAAAGCCAATACCCTAGACGAAATTGTCGAGCAAATTAAAAAACAATCGGCCGGTAAAAAGATTGCCATCTTAGCCCCACTGGTGCGCGACAAAAAGGGCGAACACAAGAATGTCCTAATGGCTATTGGACGAGCTGGCTTTAGCCGAATACGTCTAGATAATTATTTCTACGATTTAGCTGAAGCCCAAGGTCTAACTTTAGATAAACAAAAAAAACACACCATTGAAATAGTAATAGACCGCTTAACAATTACTAATAACGAAGATAGCATAAGTCGTCTTACTGAGGCCGTAGATAAGGCTCTAGATTTAGCCAACGGCCTAGTAGGCACTATTGAGCTTACTGAAGAAAAAGCCCAAGCAAAACTATATTCGCAACAATTTGCCTGCCCCCGCTGTAATATTAGTTTACCAGAAATGGAGCCCCGTAATTTTTCTTTTAATTCACCGCATGGCGCTTGCTCTTACTGTTCAGGGCTTGGCACTAAATTAGAAATTGTCCCGGAGTTAGTATTTAATAAAAACTTAACCATTGCTCAGGGTGCCATTAGACCATGGTCTCATTATAGTTATTCTAGTCAATTATGGCTTACCAGAGTGGTGGGTGCTGTAGCTAATGCTTATGGCTTTGACCTTAATACTCCCTTAAATAAATTAACGCCTGAACAATTAGCTGTTCTAGAAAATGGTACTGGCGATAATGTCTATATTCTCCCCAGTACTAACGGTTACGGCACTGTCAGGGCTAAATTTGAAGGAGTTTTAAATAATCTTTATGACCGTTACCAGCAAACAGACAGCGACTTCATCCGCCATGAGATTGAAAAATATATGCGCACTATTCCTTGCCCTGTTTGTCATGGCGCGCGTCTCAAACCGGAATTTTTAGCTGTTACTGTTGCCGGGCGATCTATTTATGAAGTGGGTGAACAAACTATTGCTCAAAATTATGACTTTTTCCAGAAATTAAATACCAGCCATGAGCTTACGCTGAAACAAAAACAAGTCGGCAAACTTATCTTCAAAGAAATTATTAACCGACTACAATTTTTGCTCAATGTTGGTCTAGATTATTTAACTCTCAACCGGCCAGCTGCCACCCTCTCTAATGGTGAGGCCCAACGTATTAGACTAGCCACGCAAATTGGCTCGGCGCTAACTGGTGTAATCTATGTCTTAGATGAACCCTCAATTGGCCTACATCCTAAAGATAATGATAAACTCATTAACACCTTAAAAGAATTGCGTGACTTGGGCAATAGCGTCCTGGTAGTAGAACATGATGAAGCCACCATGCTTGCCGCTGATCAAATTATTGACATTGGCCCTGGCGCTGGTAAACATGGCGGCCGAGTAGTGGCTCAAGGCAAGGCTAAAGATATTATGGCCAATCCTAATTCCCTGACTGGCCAATATCTATCTGGAAAAAAATCCATCCCCCTACCAACTAAATACCGGTCCGGCAATGGACAGGTTCTTACGGTTATCGGGGCTAGACAAAATAATCTACAAAACTTAACAGTTAATTTTCCTCTAGGCAAATTCATCGCCGTAACCGGTGTCTCCGGGTCAGGTAAATCTACCCTTATTACTGAAACTTTAGGTCGAGCTTTAAAGAAAAAATTTTATCAAGCCGCCGATGAACCCGGCGCTTATGACCGCCTGGAGGGAGTAGGAAATATTAATAAAATAATTGAAATTGACCAATCCCCCATTGGCCGCACTCCTCGCTCTAACCCTGCTACCTATACCGGCGCCTTTACTCCCATTCGCGAACTCTTTGCTAGCCTGCCGGAAGCTAAATTAAGAGGCTATAAAGCTGGACGTTTCTCTTTTAATGTGGTCGGCGGACGTTGTGAGGCTTGCCATGGCGATGGCTTAGTGAAAATTGAAATGCAATTTCTTCCTGATGTTTATGTTACCTGTGAAGTCTGCCACGGCCAAAGATATAATCAAGAAGCACTGGAGATTCATTATAAAGATAAAAATATTTATGAAGTGCTAGAAATGACTGTTGAGGAAGCGCTAGTCTTTTTTGCTAACCAGCCGGCTATTAAAGATAAGCTAGAAGCTCTAGATCAGGTCGGACTGGGCTATATTAAATTAGGCCAAGCAGCTACCACCCTCTCAGGTGGCGAAGCACAGCGAGTAAAATTAGCCACAGAATTAGCCCGAAAAGGCACCGGTCGTACTTTGTATATTCTCGATGAGCCAACTACTGGTCTACATTTTGCCGATATCCAAAGACTATTAGATGTCCTGCACCGTCTAGTAGACAAAGGCAATACCGTCATTGTCATTGAACATAATTTAGATATTATTAAAACTGCTGACTGGATTATTGACTTAGGGCCACTAGGCGGCGAACGGGGCGGTCAAATAGTAGCCGAAGGCACGCCGCAAGATATTGCTGCTAACCCCCAGAGCTTTACTGGCGAATATCTAAAAGCTATCTTTAATAAGGCAAGCAGCCTTGACACTCAACCTAAAATTGCTTAAGCTAATAAAGCTTAAACTACAAGCGCTATTTTTTATTAGAAAAAACTTATGAATGAAACGCAAGCTCCTACATTACGTGACCTTAAGCCAGGCATGACGGTCCGTATTTACCAAAAAATCAAAGAACTTAATCCTAAAGGTGAGGAAAAAGAACGGATTCAATATTTCGAAGGCCTAGTTATTGCCCGCAAACATGGTCAGGAGGCCGGAGGTACGGTTACTGTCCGTAAGATTTCTGATGGAGTTGGGGTAGAAAAAATTTTCCCTATTAATCTACCAACCATTACTAAGGTAGAAATAAAAAAACAAGCCATCGTCCGACGGGCTAAATTAACTTTCATTAAAAATTATAAAAAGAGGCTCAGAGATATTAGTGAAAAAAAGACGGCTACCCCCAAAAAGACTGACTAAGCCGAGGTGGTGGAAGTGGTAGACACGCAAGCTTGAGGTGCTTGTGAAGGAAACTTCGTGCAGGTTCAAGTCCTGTCCTCGGCACAACTAGGGCGCATAGCTCAGTTGGTTAGAGCGCTTCGTTTACACCGAAGAGGTCCAAGGTTCAAATCCTTGTGTGCCCACTGGTAGTATTAAACATCTACTATATTTTTAGTTCCTCAATCAACTATTTTTATCCTAAAAAAACTCTAAACACAACTACCGTTGAAGCCAATAAAAGTCTAGAAAAATTGGTGTTAGTATAACAGGTAGTAAAATTACTGATGCTAAACTTGAGCTTCTAAAGAAAGTTGGTGTAGTTGAGTTTACATTAGATAATCTACCCGGGACAGAAAATCCTTGGCGTCCTCGCGGATACAACCGCGCATCAATGGTAGCAATGAAGAAGTGTGTAGCTGCGGGAATAAAAGTGAGAGCAGCTACCGTTCTCTATCCCGCTACGATGACTAAGAAAAACCTCAAAAGTGTATACCGTTGGTTGTGCGAAAACGGTATCCCAGAATGGGAATTGCTAAGATTTTACCCCGTGGGAAGAGGCATTAAACTTACAAAATTTACTCCTTCTAATTCAGAATACTTGAAGATAATGAAGTTTTTGCGAGGATTACACGGATTTACAAGAATTTTTTTTCAGCACTCGCTTAAAATACTGGAAGGAACTATAAAATGTCCCGCGGTAGTAGAATCAATCGGCATTCTTCCCAATGGCATAGTAATAGCTTGTGCTTGGGCTATTGATGATAATTGCCGTCCTTACCCAAGTTTTCGTCTTGGCAAACTGCCGGTAGATGATTTAGACGAAGTTCTGGAGAAAGCAATAAAAATTTCAGAATTTTGTACAAAAACAAATTTCTGTCGAACAATTGCTTATATCCAAAAAGGCAATAAAAGGGAGGTAAAGTGATATGAAAATTAACACTATACAATGCAAAACTCTTTTAACTAAAAGCAGGCTGCCGGAAGCAGATTATTGTATCAACCCCTATGTCGGTTGTCTGCATGGTTGTATTTATTGTTACGCTCGCTTCATGAAAAGGTTTACGGCTCATGATGAACCATGGGGACACTTTGTTGATGTTAAGATAAACGCTTCTGAAGTTTTAGCAAAAGAGTTAGCCAGAAAACCCAAAAAAGGCATAACGCTTTTGGGGAGCGTTACTGACGCTTACCAACCGATTGAACAAAAGTATCGTATTACCAGAGCAATTCTGGAAATTCTGCTTCAATACAATTTTCCGGTTTCTGTTTTAACAAAGTCTAATCTTGTGATACGAGATTTAGATTTGTTTAAACAGCTTAGTCAGTGCGAAGTTGGTTTAACGCTAACAACAACAGCACAAGAGATCGCTCGGAACTTTGAACCTTATTCTTCTACGCCTCAACAAAGAATAAAGGCGCTTGATACTTTTCACCGAAGTGGCATTACCACCTATGCCTTTATTGGACCAATTCTGCCCGGATTGACTAACCTTGAAACTATTTTTACAGCTATTGTTGGTAAAGTCGATTTCGTAATGGCAGAAAGTATAAATCTCAAATGCGGAAATTGGGAGAATGTCCAAGATCTTCTGAAAAGCAAATATCCCCATTTGTTATCTCTTTATCAATCTAGATTCACCCAAACATATTGGGGACAAGTTGAAAAAGAGTTAAGAACACTGAGCGAAAAATTCAAAATACCGCTAAAGGGATTTTACCAGCATTGAGACAAAGGAAAAACTTAAATACAGGGATAGTTATTTTGGCTTTAATCCTTTCGTCGGTCAAGAAGTTGTTTTTCAAAAATGTATGCTCCCGACGAATTTATCCAGGGAAGAAAAGGAGATTAACATGGATAGCGAGTTTATACCTAAAATCAATTGCCGATTTAAAATCAGGCAAGACCTTAATGGTTTTCTCGGTTTCTTTCAGGGTAAAGGTGTTCTGACTTTTAACGAGATTGGAGCGTTTATTGTCGAGCAGATGACCGGCGAAAAAAGCCTGCGAGAAATTGAGTGGGCAGTTCGGAAAGCCTTTACTGAGATAGCCGATCCTAAGGGTGAAGTTATCGGCATCGCCAAGCAATTGGAGGAAGCGGGATTTTTCTAACCACATAACGGCTAAAGTGAGAGCTCAAAGACTTTAGCCGTTTTATTTTGCAGGATTGCAAGCTATAATATAAACATGAGGCTACAATTTTTATATTCAAAAAATAAAGAAAAAGAAAAACTACTGAACATTTACGATGAATATCAGTGGTTTATTGATAATGATTTTCCAATTATTTTACCTAAATTTTTCGCTAAAATTTATCAAAATAATAAAAAACTTTTTGTCAAGAAATTAAGCAGGGAATTAAACAAAGTTTATAATAAAGATAATTATCAATTTAAAAAAGAAACTATAAAAAACAACTGGCAGAAAATTGAAAAGAATTTTTTTAAAATTTTAAGCAGTTTTAATTTAAAAATAGAAGATAAATATTTTTGCCATATTTCATTATACGGACCCAATGGGCAATTTAATTATCCCAACATAGTTAATTTAAGAGTGGTAAACCGTAAAGACATAAAAAACGCCAACGAAACAATCGCTCATGAAATTATCCATTTGCTGATTTATAACAAGGTTAGAAAATTAAAATTAAATTATGAGCAAATTGAGGGCTTGGTTGATTTATTTTTTATTGAAACAAAGTTAAAAACTATTTTTCCAAATTACAAGATACAAAATGTTGGTGTTGCTAATAAAGAATTATTTTACAACATAATAAAAATAAAAAATAGCCCCAAATAATGTTTTGCTTTGCAAAACCAAAACTTTTAATTACACCCGATAACACTGCGTATCTGGCTTCGGCTTTTTGCAAAAGTCTATGTCCAAATCACTTTGCGACTTCAGATATGCCAAAACGTTATACGTAGAATTTTTTACCCGCCGCCTCTGGCGGCAGGCATTGGATTTTTTAAGAATTTCTGATAAAGTAAGTTTAAGCGGAGTTGTATAAATACGCTATTTTAAAGCTTTATGAATTTTTCTGATATCCAAATTTATAGCAGCATCAAAATAATTTTGATGCTTTTTGCTATTTTAGCGGCTTACTTAATTATTAAGAAAAAAAATCCCCTTTACCTCTTGTTGCTTTTTGGACTTACCTCGGCTGGTACTTATGCCTTATGGTCTAATAATTTACAGCTGCCCTTATGGGGTCTTCAGGGTGATGAGCTAACTATTGCCGCTATATTTAATACTTTAGCTAAAATTGGCTTCAGCTCCGACTTTAGTTATCATGGCCTGCCTCCTTTCTATCCACCGGGTAGTTTTTGGTTTTTTAGTTTCTGGGGAAGACTCTTTAATTGGAATGGCATCATAATGATGAAAGTGGCTGCTACCACTTTCTTCTTGCTTTTCCCGGTAGTAGTATTTCTACTACAACGTTATCTATTTAAAAATATCCTCCCTAACCATCGCCTCAATGTACTACTGGCCACCCTGTCTCCTTTACTAATTATGACTGTTCTAGACAAGGATCTAATCATTGGCAAACCTTATGAAATAATAGCTGCCGTGGCTACAATTCTATGGACTATTAGCCTATACCACCGAGTAAACAATCAACGCTGGACCATCTGGCAGCCGTTAATTTATGGATTAGCTGCCGGCTTAATATTTATGACTTATTATCTCTGGCTGGCTTTTGCAGCCATTGCTTTAATAATAATGGGTCTGACAGAGAAAAATAATCACCGGCTTAGATATTTTTGGCGGCTGATCCAAACCGCTATCGTATCTTTCATCGCCACCCTGCCTTTTACTGGACCACTACTTAGTAGCTATCTAAAAAATGGCTTGGAAAGTTGGCAAACTGCCCTTTTTACCCCTACTGGCTTGAATCTGTGGCTGCCGATGTTCCAACTAACAAGCTGGACTAATTTAATCTTTTTGTTTGGCCTAGGTGCCTTAATTTATTATCATCGCGATCCCATCGCTAGGCAGTTGCTTTATTTGTTCTCTACAGCTTTTATCTGGTGGGGTGGTGGCTTGCTAACTCTGTTAATTTGGCATAAGCCATTTCAAGAATTCCGCGGTTTTTATATCTGGGCCCCCACTATCTTAGCTATGGGGGCAGCCTATGGCTTAAGCCGCATTTGGCAACATTATAACTTAGACCAAAAAACTAAAACAGCAATAACCTTAGCCTTGCTTGGCCTAGGTCTATTAATTGCTCAGTCATTTTTTGGTTTTTTCATCGACGACCCAACTATCAGAAATCAACGAATTAAATCTAAACAAATGGACCCATCTATTGTCCAATTAAGTCAATATCTTAATAATCATCCTTTGCCTCAAGATAGTTTAACTTTAGAAACCGTTCCTCAGCTATTAGCTATTGTCCCAATTAATAACTTAATTTATTTTAATCAGCATAATAATCATCCAGCTGCCATCTTCTCTAAAAGGTATAATTATGTCCAAGATCTAGCCACTGCTAAGTCGCCCGTCGAATTAATCCAAAAAATCAACAATTGTCCTTTTGGGCCATTAGAACGCTTCATCTTCTACGGCGACCAAGAAAATTATTACCTTTATTTTCATGTAGATAAATTCATTAGCGGCCTAGAAGAAAAAACTATTAAATTTAACCGCCAGCTGTTTGTCCCTCCATATTTTCAAGTTAATTATAATAATCTTGGCTATTATGTCATTGACGTCCAAAAATAAACAGTCTACTAATAGCTATTATGCGCCAACGCCCCGACAAACGGCTAGCCTAGCTCGCCGTTTAGCCAAAAATTGGCATGGCGGAGAAATTATTGCCCTATCTGGTGAACTGGGGACAGGAAAAACTTTTTTTACTCAAGCGGTAGCTAAGTATTTAGGGATTACTACTCCAGTCACCAGCCCCACCTTTGTTATCTGTGAACATTACTCCTGCGACCACCCAACAATTAAAGAGTTAATCCATATAGACGCATACAGATTAAATTCATCTAACGACTTGATTAATTTAGGCTTCAGCGATTTTGCCGGTCAGCCTGGCTATCTAACAATTATTGAATGGCCAGAAAAAATAGCCGACTTACTGCCAGCTAATACCTGGCATATTCATCTAGATCATCAACCTCCCGGACGGCTTATTACCTGGCAAAATCCTACGGCTCATAAATAAAAATTTAGCTTGCTAAAATAAGCAAAATGGACTATACTTAAATTATCTTCTATAAGAGATTTTTTCTTTATTTTATGCGCGCAGAAACCATTCAAAAAATTAAAACAGAATTACTTCAGCTAAGAAAAGAGGCCGAGAAAGCGCTAGAAGCTTTTGCCACTAAAGAGTCTGGTTATGCTAATGATTTCACTAGTACTTTTCCTGACTATGGCAAAGAAAATGACGAGAATGCTCAAGAAGTTGAACAATATTCTACTAACCTAGCGACTGAGCAAATCCTAGAAAAAAATTTGCGTGATATTGATACCGCCCTCAAAAAAATTGACCAAGGCACCTATGGTATTTGTAAATATTGCCACAAAAAAATTGATGAAAAACGGCTGCTAGCTAGACCTTTTTCTAGCTCCTGTATTAAATGCAAAAACAAATTACAAAAAAACCAATAAATAAATACTCTCTTTTTAATAAAACAGCCTGGCTTGGGGCTGTTTTATTATTAATTTTAGACCGGGCTCTCAAAATGGCAGCCATAATTTTTTGGCAACAGCAACCTATTAAATTAATCGGCGGCTGGTTTTTGGGCTATAACCTTAATAAATATCTGGCCTTCTCTTTACCGTGGACTGGGCCTGTTCTCTCTATTGTCTTAAGTATTGTTGTTATTGGCTTAATAATTGAAACAATTATTACCCTACGACAACACCGCCCCAACGCTTGGGGCTGGCTATTATTACTTATTGGTTCAACCAGTAATCTCTATGACCGCTTAGTCTATGGCGGGGTCATTGATTATCTTGCTACCTGGTGGACCTTCTTAAATCTAGCAGATATCCTTATTGTTAGTGGTTTAATAATAATAATTATCAAACGCCGACCAAGTTAACGCCACCCCTCTTGCTTTAAGCCTTTTTCGGCGGCATCAACCTGAGCTTCTTGTTTAGACATACCATGACCTACGCTGACTAAGCGATTATCAACATAAAGACCGACTTCAAAAAGTTTCTCGTGGTCTGGCCCGCTAGAAGCCAGCAGCTCATAATGCGGCGTGGAACCATAAACTTCCTGAGCTCGCTCTTGAAAATACGATTTAGGATCTAAATAAAGCTTATTTTTTATAATATAATCTAATTTAGATAACACCAGCTTATTAATTGTCCGCTGAGCTACCGCCCATCCTTGATCTAAGTAAATAGCTCCCAGCAGAGCCTCCATAGCATCAGCTAAAATATACTGATGCCCTTTAGAATCTTTTTCCTTGGCTTCGCCTCGTGACAAAAATAAATATTTATCCAGTTCAATCTCTTGGGCAATCTGCGCTAAGGTTTTAGCATTAACCAGTGCCGCCCGCCAATCTGTTAATTCCCCCTCAGGCTTATCTGGATAATGTAAAAATAGATATTTAGTTACAGCTAACTCTAACACGGCATCACCTAAAAACTCCAGCCGCTCATTATGGCCGGTTGGCCAATTACTGTGTTCATTAAGATAAGAACGATGAACCAAGGCTTGAGTTAATAGATTTTCATCTTTAAACCTAATGCCTAATTTATTAGCTAATTCTTGCTGTTTTGTCATATACCTTTCACTTTTCTTCATCTTTACCAGTTTCCTCATCTTTAACTGCGGGAGATGACTTATCTATTGATTTAATGGGTATTTCTTTATAAACTGCCCCTAAAACTCCATTCACAAAACGCCCCGAGGCATCACCGCCAAAGGTTTTAGCTACTTCAATGGCTTCATTAATAGCCACCTTAGCTGGTATATTAGAATCAAAAGCTAATTCATAAATCCCAATTCGTAAAATATTACGATCTACTGGAGTAATTTGGTCCAGCGGCCATTCAGTAGCATATTTAACAATATAGTTATCTATAGCAGGCAGATTAGCCACTACCCCCTTTACTAAATCTTTCACAAAACCATGATCATCAAACTCTGGAGCAAACTGCCGAAAGCCTTCCTCAATTAATTCATCTAAATCTTCTTTCTGACCATTAAAATCCCAACAAAATAAAGTCTGCATGGCCAGAGTTCTCGCTAAATGACGATTAGCCATAATTATTTTTTCTTATTTTGACTTTTATCTTTAGTCTCAGCTTTAGCCTCCTTAGCCGCTTTTTTAGCTGTCTTCACTTTAGCGCCCTTAACTTGCCCCACTGGCTTGCCTTTATATGTCCCGCAAAAAGAACAAGCAGTGTGCGGTAAAATTAACTGACCACATTGAGGACATTTAACTAAAACTTTAGCCTTTAAGGCCTGATGGGAACGACGTCTTCGGGTTTCACTTTTAGTGCGCTTCTTCATTTGAACCATAAGAATAATAAATAACTAACTTAGTGCTGTTAGTATAATTAAAACTAAAAACTTCGTCAATCTACAAACTAGATATTAAGTTTATCTCACTGATCCAAACTTTAAATTAAAGAGCAGCGCAAAAATTCACGCCACACCCATGGCTAACGCGCGCAGCGAAAACCGATGTTGTTGTTGGAATTACCCGGACCATTGTTCAAATTGAGTGTCAAAACACCAGCGTTCGTTCCATTGCTCCAGTTGCCACCGCGGAGAAAGGCGTTTATTTATTTAAGACCCTCCATTTTAAAAATGGCTAATTAGAAATTCGCTGCCATCCCAACAACATTCGATCTATTTCCAACAAACGCTGAGCTGCAAATTCATACTGACGATTATCAAACAAAGAATAATCTTTAGATAACCTAACTAAAATTTTTACTATTTCTTTTTGCGTTAAACATTCGTTAATTGCCGCAAACTTATTTTTTTGTTGATTGGCAATTATTATTTTCTTTAATAAATTTATTGATTCAATTTGGAGTTATTGGCCCAAACTATATTTATGCACTCGACTGAATCTTTCGGTCGCCGACTTAATCCACAGCAACCAATCATAAGTTTTTTGAAAAACTAACAAATTATCAATCATCTTTTATTTTAATACTAAAATTTAAATACAGATTTTAGATAAAAGATAAGACGCCCCTGGCTAACGCGCACAGCGAAAACCGACATGGCTGCTGGAATTACCCGGACCATTGCTCAACCAGAGCGCCAAAATACCAGCTTCTACCCCATTACTCCAGTGGTTACCACGGATAAAGGCGTAAGTAGTCATATTGGTGGGAACACCGCTAGTATAGATGCGGCCATAACCCTGGGCACTATTCCAGGCAGGATTTAAGGGTAAAAGACGTTCAGGAGAAATAGTGCCGTAAGAATAAAGACTGGAATACTGATACACTCCAAAACCACTAGGATTGGCCACGCCTTTAGGTTCATCTTTACCTAAGATAGTCGCATCAGTCCAGTCAAAGACATTGCCAGCTATATCCCAGATAACTTCGCCATTAGAAAGAGTAAGAGTACGTTTATTAACACCAGTAAGAGGCTCAGTGCCATCTATGGCCGCACCTATACCGTCGCTATTGCCTCGAGGAATATAGCCAGACCCTATTTGACCTGAAGACCAATTGGCCGGTTGCAGTTCAATATTACGGACTATGGTTAACCATTCATCTTCAGTTACAAGGTGAGCTCCAATGGATTCACATTCACTTTTAGCATTGATCTGAGAGATATTAACCCAAGGGGTACCGCTAATCCGAGATTCAGGTTCATAGCTAGCGCTATAGGTTTGGTTACCATCATCTTGACCTTTGATTTTAGCTTCATACTGCATCACACAAAAGGTACGGGTATGATATAAAGTATTACCTGGTACTCTAACCCAGTAAGGGGGACAATCATCAGGGATGGTTTCTTCCTCATAGATTAGTTCATAGTATTGAGGATTAACTACAGTAGAGTAAAGATAATGTTTACTGCCTTTAGGATCATCAGGAATTTTAGCAAGATACGTATTAACTCCGCAGGTAGAAGAAATACCGAGGTCACTAAGACAAAGACCGCCAATAATCCCAGTAGAGGTAGGAGATAAGGGATAGGTACCAACATCACTATAATACATCTCTAGAGCTAAAGAGAGATTGTGGATATCACTTAACCTACGAGAGTCACGAGCTTTAGAGCGAGCGCTATTTAGAGCAATAGTAGAGATAGTAGATAGTAAACCGATGATAGCAATAACTACGAGAAGTTCAACTAAAGTAAAAGCCTTATTACTATTAGGGGAGGATAATTGTTTTTTAAAAATATTAGCTTGGCAGGGATAACTAATCATGAATGGTCAATTACTTATATTATAAGGGTATTATAACAAAAGGTGAGAGATAAGTAAAAATTGTTAACTAAATTATAGTTAATATAATATAAAATTATATTAAGAACATCGCATCACCATAGCTAAAAAAACGATAATTTTCAGCTATAGCAGCAGCATAAGCTTTTTTAATTAAATCAGTGCCAGCCCAAGCAGAAACTAACATCATTAGACTAGATTTAGGCAAATGAAAATTAGTTATTAATCCAGCTAAAAGCTGGAATTCAAAACCCGGATAAATAAATAAATCAATGGGCGCTAGCCAATCATCGGTAGCTGGGCGATCTATAAACTGAGCCACTACCCCCTCCAGCACCCTCACTGAGGTGGTCCCAACAGCAATTAAACGTCGTCCTTCTTTATGGTATTTTACTAATTGGTTAATCTTTGAAGCGCTTATATCTACTAACTCTTCATGAAGATGCTGTTCTCTAATATTTTCACTTGTTACTGGTCCAAAAGTACCTAATCCTATATGAAGCGTAACCTCTACTATCTCTATCCCCATTGCCTTAATACGCTCTAATAATTCTTTAGTAAAATGTAGACCAGCAGTAGGGGCAGCTACTGAACCAACCTTATTATCCTTGGCATAAACTGTCTGATAATCCTTAACAGCCTGTTTAATAATTGCCTCGTCAGCTTTAATATATGGCGGCAACGGCATCTCCCCAATAGTATAAATAGTTGACCAAAAATTACTCCCCGTTTTATTAAATTCCACAATAAAAACGCCATCCGCTTCCTCCCCGATAATCTGCCCAGTTAAATCTGATGAGAAATTAATTATTAACCCTATTTTTGGCCGATTACCCCCAATAAGACAACGCCATCTTTCCTGCTGAGCAGAGCTAGCTAATTTATGCTCTAATAGCACCTCTATCTTGCCGCCGGTCCCTAATTTATGGCCCATTAATCTGGCCGGTAAAACCTTGGAATTATTAATAATTAAAATATCTTGCGGCTGTAAAAATTGCAGTAAGTTAGAAAAAATAGTTGATTGCCATCGGCCAGTTTGCCGATCAACCACCATAAGCTTAGCTCTATCTCGTGGTTCAATTGGCGACTGAGCAATTAACTCCGGTGGCAGAAAATAATCAAAATCAGCCAAATCCATATTAAAACAAACTATCTGGTGGCTGGCGATTTAAATGTTTATATGCTCTAGCGGTAACTTTACGGCCCCGCGGCGTCCTCTCTAAAAAACCCAGTTGCAGTAGATAGGGCTCATAAATATCTTCAATAGTTATTAATTCTTCCCCAGTAGCCGCAGCTAAAGTATTAAGGCCAACCGGGCCACCAGCAAACTTATCTATAATAGTTTCTAATAAAAGACGATCCATGCTGTCTAGACCCAGGCTGTCAATAGCTAGCAAATCAAAAGCTTGACGGCAGAGATCTTCGGTAATAACTCCGCTGCCTTTTACCTGGGCATAATCTCTTACTCTTTTTAATAAGCGATTAGCAATCCGCGGTGTGCGTCTAGCCCTTGCGGCAATTAAATGATTAGCCGAGGGTTGTAATTTTATTTGTAAAATTTTGGCACTGCGTTTTATTATTTTCTCTAGGTCCTCAACCTCATAAAAATCTAGCCGATAAACCATACCGAAACGATCTCTTAAGGGCGCTGAAAGTAAGCTAACTTTAGTAGTCGCACCAATTAAGCTAAAACGTGGCAAATCTAAACGTAAAATCCGCGCTGACGGTCCCTTGCCCAAAACTATATCTAGCGCTCCATCTTCCATGGCGGGATAAAGAATTTCTTCCACGCTACGCGGCAAACGATGGATCTCGTCAATAAATAACAAGTCCCCGTCTTGTAAATTAGTTAAAATAGCGGCTAAATCACCAGCCTTTTCAATGGCTGGACCAGATGTTACCCGCAAATTAGCCTTCAGCTCATTGGCAATCACATGGGCCAAGGTAGTTTTCCCTAACCCTGGGGCACCATACAATAAAACATGTTCAATATTGTCGCCCCGCGATTGAGCTGCTTGTAAAAAAATTTCTAGACTTTGATGAATGGCTGGCTGACCAATATAGTCCGCAAGAGTCTGAGGCCGTAAACTTAAATCTAAGGCTTCATCGCTATCTGAGGCTAAATTAGCGGCCAGCAGGTCATTGGAAGATATTTTTTTAAAATTTTTAGATAAAGTCATGCTAAAATAATTTTGGTTCTTCACTAAAACCGCTCACCGTTTTCTTGGCTGGCGGTAATGTCTCGCCACTAGGCGCACTATCTGGTGATTTTTTTTGAGGAAACTCCCCTTCTAAAGCCCGTTCCACAATTTGTTTAGTTTCAGGAGAAAAATCGGCTTCCATCATCCACCGCAAAAAACCAGGATCAACCTTAGCTACTTCCGCTAGCGCTCTATCTTTATATTTAGAAAAATTAAGATAAGCCTCGCCACTTCGCCAATAAAATCTTTTTTCTTCATCAACATAACGATCATCTGGCGCTTCGCTAATTTGTCTAATAAGCTCGTAATCATACTTAGCTAACTGCTGATCTAATATCTCCACGCTGGCTTGAACATCGGCTAAAGCGCTATGGGCGTTAACTAACTCTTTTTGGCAATAATATTTATAAGCCGCCGCTAAATCTCTTGGCTCCATTGCATGGTAGATAATTTTACTATCAATGACCTGCTTTTTAGTATAATTAAAATCATAACCGGCCCTTAAAAATTCCCGCCGCAACATCGGCAAATCAAAATTAGCTATATTAAAACCCCCATAATAACAATCATTAAATATATCCCAAATTTCTTGGGCTTGGTGGCGAAATAAAGGCTTATCTGCTAAATCAGCGTTAGTTAAGCCATGTATGGCTGTTACTTCACTGGGAACATCAATTTCAGGATTAAAAAAAATATCTTTTTCAATAACTCGACTATTAGGCATTATCTTAATAAACGCTAGTTCAATAACCCGGTCATAAGCTAGAGCTAAACCGGTTGTCTCCAAGTCAAAAATGACCAGCGGCTTATCTAAATTCATTATGCTTAAAATATGCTTAAAATTAAGCATAGACTATTTGACACAAGCATTAAACTGACTATTAAGAATATTGACCTGTCCTAAAAAATTATCAACAGATTTAGCCTGAGATTTATATAATTTTTGTCTATTTGTTTTGTTTTGATTTAAATAGTTTTGTAATAATGATTGCCTAACACCAGGATCTTTAGTGGCGAAATAATCACGCCGAAACTGAGCAGTAATTGGCGCCATGGCTGAATAATATTGCTGATTATTTTCTTTAACACTTTTTAGGTATTTCTCATTATTGGCTTGCATAGCCTGAAATACCTGTTTCTGACAAGTATTCATAACTGCTAATCGCTCTACGCGAGCAGCGCGCGCTCTCTCAAAAGGAGAAGCAGAAGAATTGTCTGGTTTGATACACTGTAAATCTAAAACCAGGGCAGCCGGATTACATTTATCTGGCATACCGCATAATGCCTCTTTAATATCAGAAATAGCCAAAGTGGCATCATTCTCACTTAAAGTCTTAGTTAAAAATGGTAACTGGCCATTTTGAACGGCCCTTAAAAAATCACCAGGATCAATAAAATGATACGTAAACAGAATATCGTCAACTGGATGGGGACTATATTCTTTGAAGTCAAACTTGGTAATATTAATAGCGCAACCAGCGCCACAGCTAGATTGCATCACTAAGTAATCAGAGTTACACTTGCCTTTGCAAACCTCCTTAGTAACTATGTCCATAACTACATTAATAATTTGCTCACTGGCCTTGTTGGTTGTAAATGGTAAAGCCCCAGTCTGAAGAGCATCTAAAAACGCATCTTGAGTAATTAGGCCATTTTGATACAAAATGGTATCAAGAACTTTAGCATTATATGTTTTAGGGTCAAACTTAGTAATATTAATAGCGCAACTAGCGCCACAGCTAGATTGCATCACTAAGTAATCAGGACTACACTTTCCTTGGCAAACATCCACGCTAATTTTGTCCATAACTTCATTAATAATTTCCTCACTGGCCTTGTTGGTTGTAAACGGTAAAGCCCCAGCCTTAAGAGCATCTAAAAACGCATCTTGAGTAATTAGGCCATTTTTATTCAAAATGGTATCAAGAAATTCAGCATTATATGTTTTAGAGTCAAACTTGGTAATAATAATGGTACAGTTAGGTGCCGCTTGAGCGGCCGGCACCCAGTGTTGACCCCACTGCCAGCCAATAAAGCCTAAAATGGCAGCGAAAACAAAAAATAAATAATTTTTTTTCATATGCCTAAATAATAAAAATAATAATTAAAATTATAAAAAAACTAACTACATTATAGCAAATTTCTAGGTTGACGGCTAATCCAATAAAGACTTGAAACAATTAACCAAAAATATACTATTCCAATATGAAGGCTCCACCACCAATGATCCATAAACAAAAGCCAAATAAAGCTAGCGGCCAGCGGCCAGACAACTCCTGACAAACGTTGGCCAGCAGACCATAAAATCATTATAAGCCCCATCACTAACCAGACAAAACCAAGAAGACCAATTTCGCTAATAATTAAAAGAAAAGAATTGTGGACCGGCTGGTAATCCCAAGCTGGCCTAACTATATTGTCTTGCCTACTTAAAAAACCGGTATAATTCCCTAGACCTACACCGAGCCAAGGATGCTGTTTAATAACTGCCAAAGCTGTTCCATAGCTTTCCTGGCGTTCCACTAAGGATTTCTGCTCTAGCCGCGGTTCACCAGAAACTCTGCTACGACCTAAATCCTGAAATGGCCACAACCATAAACCTGACCATAGTAATAATCCTACAAAAAACATAATCAAAAAATGCCGACGGTGACGATCCTTGCGCTGACCAATTATTAAACTTATTATCCAACCAAAAAGAATAGCCAGCCAGGCGGCTCGACTCCAGCTAGCTAAAGAGGCTAGCGACCATAACCCTACTGAAGCAAAAAGTAAAAAGCGGGACAAATTACTATCATAATATTGGCTTGCAACCATAATAAAAATAATGACTATAGCCATCAAGGCTCCCAAAATATTAGGATGATCAAAACTGCCATAAGCCCTAAGCCAACGTCCAGTTACCTCACCAGCCGCATTAGTTGACTCAATAACTGCTATCCCTAAATCACCGGGATAATGATTGGCCAATCCCAGCCATTTATTGGCTGAAGCGGTCTGACTCATAAATTGTCCTAATCCTAAAATAGCAGGAAAAATAAGGCTCACTATCCACAAAGTAGACCAACGACGCCAAGGCCATTGAAGATGGCCTAATAAAAAATACCATCCCGCACTCCAGACAACAAGGCGCAGTAAATAAAAAACAATCAACGACCAGGCAACATTATTTACCACTAAACTAATAGCGCTAATTAACCATAAACCGCTGAGCCAAATTAAATAGTGTTTTTTGCTACCATCTTTAACTGGAGTTAATTTAGACTTACCCAGTTTAAGTGCTAAACAGCTAAGGACTAATAAAATATCACTGATATATATACTAATTGTGCCATATTCCCAAAATTCTCCCCCTAGCTGTCCGGGATAAACAATCCAGCGGGTAGACCATGGCAAGATTAATACTAAAATAGTGGCTACAATATGCCCCAGCTTTATCCACCGATTCGAATGTGGCCGCTTCACGGCTTTGTCCACTTGAACCATTTCCTGCTTACCTTGTGCTAAAGCCTCTAATTTTTTCCTTAATTTATCGCGATAATATTCACGTCGATCAATAATATGAAGTTTAATAACCTCTTTAGTAACTACCACCCGTTCATCGATATTCATTAAAGTTCGCACACTGGCTGGCAAAAATTTCTGCTGCCAATAGGCTAAAGTAGACTCCCAAATTCTCGCCCAAAAAATACCCAAACGAGAAAATCCCCCAATTACTCTTTGCCAAAACTTACCTTGCGATTGGCTAACAATACTAACCCGCCAATTAGGTAAATAAGTCTTTAGCCAGGGATTATTTTTAATAATCTGCTGGTAATTTATGCCCTGTTCAACTAGTGGCCGCAAATTAGCCAACCAATAAATATAATACCAATCAGGGTGGCCATCTTTATCTGGCAATTTAAACCGGTCCAACCGCAAATCGCTACTGGCTAGCCAAAAACTTAAGCAAATTTTGTTGCTTCGGTTCTCATCAGTCGGCCGTAGTCCAGCAATTTGCATCATTAAATTAGCCCAAAAACGACAAAACCACAAAGAACCAGGTCTAGTGACAATAAACAAGTCAATATCGCTATCGGCGCGCAAATTGTAAGAACCCATTACATTGACTAAAGCAATAAACTGAACACCCGGCAACCAGCGTAACCACTTGGCTACTTTCTTGGCCCGTTTAATCTTAGCTATAGTTATGGGATAGCGCTCAAGTCGGCAATCAACTGCCCCTGTCTCACCAGGCAAAAAATAATAACCCCAGCGCTGCTGTAGTTTACCTTCATTTACTAATCTTTCTATTTCCCGTTTTACCACTAATAATTCTCCCTTTCCTGGTAAAAATGACCAAATTTCCCAGGCGGTTAGCGGATATTGAAATAATGAAAAATAAGCCACCGCCTCGATGATCGCTGACTCCAATGTCCAAGTATTTTGTTGCCGTCGTTCGACGAAACGGCTAGTCATACTACTCCTCATTAGGCCGCTCTAAAGCGACCGGCTCAACTTGATGGTCACTCTCCGTAATTTTAACTATATCTCGGTCCACTTTTTTAAATTCTTGATAAGCCTGATTATAATGATTCACCGCCGTCCCCAAACTGCCCCCCAAACGACGCAAAAAATCTTCATAGCTATTAAGATGGCGAGCTAATTTTTCTACATTGCTTTTAATAATTTTAGCATTCTCCTCAATCTGTAAGGCTTTAAGTCCTTGCAAGACAGTTTGAAGATAAGCTAAAAAGCTAGTTGGCGATACAATAATGACATGCCTATCGCGAAAAGCATATTCAATAAGATCCCGTGTATCAATCTGCACTGCCCCTACTTTATTTACTAATAAATCATAATATATAGCCTCGGAAGGAATAAACATAAAAGCAAAATCCATTGTCCCCACCTCTGGCCTGACATATTTGCTGGTTTCATCAATTCTATTTTTTAAATCCTGACGGAATAATTTTTCTAACCGTAGCCGCTCTCCCGGATCACTGGTATTAATAATTTTTTCATAATTCTCTAAAGAAAACTTGGAATCAATGGGAATAATTTTATCTTTAACAAAAATAACCGCGTCTACTATTTCTCCATTGGCAAACTGATATTGCATTTGAAAAGTCCCGGGCGGCAAGACATTTTTGAGAATTTCCTCCAAAAAATATTCACCGAGCACTCCCCGTTGCTTAGGGTTGCGCAAAATATCCTGTAAATTTTGCAACTGACCCGAAAAACCTAAAATTTGTTTATTACTAGCCTGGAGTTCAGCAAGATTTTTTGTGACATCGGTTAATAGTTGATTAATAGATTGCACCGTGTTCATTGTGTTTTGGTATTGATTCTGGCTAGCCTGGTAAGTCTCACGTAATTTTTCATCAACCAAGGCCCTCAGCTCATTATTTTGGTTAGCCAAAACTTCCATCTTTTCATTAAGAGCCGCCATTTTCTCACTATTAGCTCCTCGTCCAGCTACTAGCCAAACAAGAGCAACAACGGCTAAAACAATTCCTATGGCTAAAATAATTTCTATGGTCATATTATATTTATTATTACCAATTAATATTAAATAAGCGACAAGCGTTAGCAGTGGTAGCTTCAGCAATACGCTCAATCGTGGTATGTCTAATTTGAGCTATTCGCTCAGTTACTAGCTTAACTAAACTTGGCTCATTACGCTGACCCCGGAAAGGCACGGGTGTTAAAAAGGGACAATCCGTTTCAATTAATAATTTCCCCAAGGGCATTTTTTGAATTAAATAATCCCAAGTCTTACAAAAAGTAATAAGGCCATTAAAAGAAATAGCTAAGCCTAAATTAAAATATTCATGAGCCAGCCCCATGTCTCCTGAAAAACAATGAACCACTCCCCAGGGTCTATCTTTAAATAAAATCTGTTGGTACTGATGATAAAAATCTTTCAGAACAACCAGTAAATCATCGTGGGCTTCGCGACAATGTAGAATCACCGGCAAATGATGCTGGGCCGCTAAAATAAGCTCTTGAAATAAAACTTGTCGCTGTTTTTCTTTGATGATCTCGGGAGATTCATTAATATCAGCTAGGCGGTAATAATCTAGGCCAATCTCGCCAATAGCAACCACTTTGCTAAAATCAGCTAATTTATCATACTTCTTAATATCTAACTCTTCCCCGCGGCTCATAAAATCATAATCTTCACCCTGTACCCGAGTCGCAAACAGCTGAGAGGGATGAAGGCCAATCGCCGCCCATACGCCAGTCTCATAGCGATTAGCATAATTAATGGCCCGCTCAGAAGTACGGGATTCTGAACCAACTAAAATCATCCCGACCCCAGCTTCTAAAGATTTTCTAATCACCTCATCGCCATCATCCTTAAAGGCATTAAAATTAACATGAGCATGGGAATCCAAAAGACGCATAGTGTTTAGCTTAAAACTAACTCCTCTCTTTATAATTTAACATAACCAGACTACTTAGTCCACCCAACCTAAGGGCAGGTTTGACAAACCTAATAGATAGTGATAAATAAACACTATCCCTACAAAGGGAAAAATAAAAATGGAGGAAAACGATGTCACCTCAAAAATTAAACTTCACAGAGGACACGGAGGAACTACACACTATTTCTATTGGGTGTAGGACATTGGATGAAGCCAGCACAATTTTGGACAATCCAAATTGTGCTGAAAAAACAAAAAATTTAATCTTAGCTAAAGTCCAGCTTTTTGATAAGGCTGAATTAGCTCGGGTTAATAAAAACCCGGAACAATATCACCCAGATATCGTCCGGGTCGCCCGGAGAAAACTAAAAACGGGTTAATTTCCATTTTTGGGTCCGTACTAACTACGGACCCCTTTTAATTTGCAGTGATTTTGAAATATCGCAAAATTACCACATATCAAAACCGTCATATATTTATCGCCGACAAATTCTCAAAAAGACTAACTTCCCGACCTAATAGCTCGAAAATCCTTGGTAGTAAGATCAATAAGACTAGAAGGGTGACTATTTAATCTGCCACCATCCACAATTAAATCTAGCTTGTCCGGTGCAAAATAGTGAGAGACCATTGTTATATTAGTGATGGGTTCCTCGCCAGTTAAATTAGCACTAGTGGAAATAATCGGCTGTCCCACTAAACCAATAAGCTGTTCGAGCCACGGTAAAGAAGGCCACCGTAAGGCGATGGTAGGTAGATTAGCACTAACTATAGAAGGCAATCGATGCCGACTAGGTAAAATAACAGACACCGGGCCGGGCCATGAGGCCAACAAATACTTGCGACATTTAGCGCTAATAATAGCATAATTTTCAGCCATCTCTAAACTATTTATCAAACAAATAAAGGGTCTATTATTAGAATACCTCTTTAGGGACAAAATACGCTGAACAGCCCCTTCATTAGTAGCCAGAGCACTTAAGCCATAAATTGTGTCAGTCGGTAGAAGTACCACCCCGCCTCCTAAAATGACTCCGGCTATCTCTGTTAATTGACGATCTAAATTATGAGAAGTTAATTTAACAATAGGCATAACTTACCATAACGCCTGCATCTCCTTGAGGACAATCGGCAATAAGGGCCACAAAACTTTACCAATCATCAGTAAATATGGAGCGATAATTGAATGACTTAATTGCGCTCCCAAAGAAGTAGTCACCGGCAAATAACGGCTTAGAAAAAGAACGATCAGCGACCAGACCAGAGCTGATTTAGCTAAATTAAGCACTCCACCTAAAAGATGATTGGTACTCTTCATTAAAGGAATAACCGTAATAGCTTCCAGTAACTTACTCATTAATGTTAAAATCCAAGCAATCACATTACTCAACAAGAAGAAAAGGACAACAAACACTACAATTTTATTTATTAACCATGTCTCGCCAAACTGCTTGACTAACCAATCAAAAACTAGAAGGTAATAGTGGCTAGATATCCAAGCCCCCACAATTACGCCGATCAGCGAGCTAATAATCTTAAAAAGTCCGCGCCGCAAACCAATAATAAAAGCTAGGCCTAAAATAACAAGAAAAAAAATGTCTACTGCTGACATATAATAATATTATAAATAGTTAAGGCGAGGAAACAATGGTTCTGGTTTATCGTGAGCTGTATGACTAAAAAAATCAAGTATTTTAGCCGCTGACTGCGGTAAAAAAATAGTTAAACAATAACTGGCATCTACTAATTGCTGAATTAATGGCTTAAGGCAGGCTTGAGCTTCTTCGGCCTTCATTTTCCAGGGCTCCTCTTGAGTTAAAATCTTATCTAGCTCTCGAAATTTTGACCAGATTTCACCAATAGCTTGATTAAAATGCCAATTATAAAGTAACTGAATAACTTTATTGTACAACTCATTATCCTTGTGCGGATAGATTGGGGCTAAATTATGACGCCAAGCTAAATTACCTAAACGAGAAAATAAATTACCTAATCCATTGGCTAAATCCGCCTCATAAACTTCCTTAAACCGCTCTGGCGAATAATCTCCGTCGTCATTATCATTAACCTGAGCTAACAAATAATAACGCACCGCATCAATACCAAAATATTTAGTTAATTCTTGCGGTCCAATAATGTTGCCCAAACTTTTACTCATCTTTTGTCCGCCAGCAGTAATAAAACCATCAATAAAAATCTGGCGGCTAGGCTCTAGGCCAGCTGACATTAACATCGCCTGCCACATTAAAGCTTGAGGCCGCAGATTATCTTTACCGGCAATCTGCACTCCTGGCCACCAAGCTGAAAAATTATCGCTATCCTCGGGCCAGCCTAGGGCGGAAATATAATTTACTAAAGCATCAAACCATACATACATTACCTGACTAGAATCGCCGGGCACTGGCACGCCCCATGGCAGCTTACTGGATAACCGGGAAATGCTGAAATCTTGCAAGCCCCTTAAAGTAAAACTTTTTATCTCTTGAAGCCGCGCGGCTGGTAACACAAAATCTGCACGAGTATTATAAAGCTCCAGCAAGCGATTTTGATAGCGTGAAAGCCGAAAAAAATAATTCTCTTCATCAATAAGTTCCAACTCCTGACCTGGATGTAACGGACAAAAGCCGTTCACTAATTCTGACTCGGTTTTTTCCATTTCACAGCCAACACAATATTTTACCTGATAATGTTGTTTATAAATATCACCATTAGCAGCACAACGACGCCAAAACTCTTGAGTAGCCGCCTCGTGATGCGGGTCGGTTGTCCGAATAAAATTATCCCAGCTAAGATTTAATAGATCTTTAAGATTACTAAAACTAAGAGCCAGTTGATCGCAATAATCTTGCGGCTCCATCTTTAATTCTCTAGCTTTACGCCACACCTTCAAACCATGTTCATCTACTCCAGTATTGAAAAAAACCTCATCACCAGCTAAGCGGTGCGCCCGGGCTAAGGCATCAGCCCTAACAATTTCCAAAGCAAAACCTAGGTGCGGTTCAGCATTAATATAAGGTAAGGTGGTAGTTATATAAAACTTAGCCATAATAATTAAATTTTATCATCAGTTATTAGTAAAAGCAACGAAGTTAAATACCCAGTTGCCCACAAGCCCCTAAAATATCTTGGCCTAAACTAAGCCGGGTGGTTACTTTATAGCCTCTTTTTTCTAGAAATTTAATAAAAGCCTCACGGGTGCGAGACGAGCTGGGATGAAAATTACCCACACCAGGATTATAATTAAGTAAATTAATAAGCAGTAAATTCTTAGGAAAATCAGCTAAAAAATTTGCTAATTCTTCCGCTTGTTCCAACTGATCATTAATGTGGTCAAGGAGTAAATATTCAATCATTAGGCGCCGATTAGTTTTTATTACATACTCTCTAAAAATTGGCTTTAATACCGCCAGGCTATAACGGCGGTTAATTGGCATTAGCTGATCGCGCCATTTATCTTCGGGGGCATGTAAAGACCAAGCTATTTTTATCTGCTGGCCATAATTTAACAAATGTTTTAGTTCGGGCATTAAACCAACAGTAGAAATGGCTACATGACGCCAACCAATATCTAAAGCCGAGGGACTATGAAGCCATTCTACTCCCTCAAGAACTTGGGGTAAATTAAGCAGCGGCTCTCCCATACCCATAAAAACTAAATTATTAATATGCTGTCCTGCTGGAGCAAGCAACCTCTGCCACAATAAAGCTTGCTCTATTATCTCGCCGGCGGTTAGATTGCGTCTAAAACCTTGCTGACCAGTCTGACAAAAAGCACAACCTAAGGGACAACCCACCTGAGAAGAAAGACAAACTATTTGTCGCCCAGTCTCATAATGCATTATTACTGTTTCAATGCTTAGGCCGTCAGCCAGAATAATCCGGGCCTTTTGCGCCGGATCAGTCTCCTTACCGCTCAGAGTATAATTAATATCTAAGGGGCAGTTGGCCTCCAGCCACTGCCGATCTTTTAATGGCAAAACTGATACTGCTGACCAATTAGCCGCCAATTCCTTAAAAACGGCACGATTAACCTGCCTTTGCCGAAAGGCTGGCTGAGTATCTATAAATAATTTCCATGCTGACCAATTCATAAAAAGTTGTTGAAATTCTTTACTAATGGTATACTTTGATTGTTGATAAAGCAAGCCCCTTATTGTTATTTTAGCATCTTTGATTACTAAATATGACCAAGCGTAACAATAAAAAAACTCGTCAATCATCAAACCTTAATTATCTATCAGTAGGTAGAGGCGGTCTTAGCTCTGAAGCTAAAAAAAGTTTAGCCGCTATTATTTTAATCTTACTAGCCGCTGTCAGCCTCATTAGTCTAATTCAGCCAGAAGGCATTATTGGCCAATATTTATCCCAAGGTATTTGCCAAGTCCTTGGCTGGGGACGTTGGTTTTTGCCCATTTTTTTATTTGCTTTAGCTATCTTTATTTATTTTCGTGAACGGCTACAGATCACTACTATTAAATTCGTTGGCTGGGGCCTATTATTTATTAGCCTTCAGGGTATTTTCCATTTCTTTCTTAATAAAGATAGCTGGCTCAGCGATATTCCGGCTGGAGCAGGCGGTGGTTATGTCGGTTATGGTATTGTCTGGGCAATTACTAAATTAGTAGGTTATTGGTCTGGCCTGATTGTCATTATTGCTCTGCTAATTATCAGCCTCATCTTTATTTTTAATACCAACTTAAGCTCTCTCCTAGGCCAACGCAGTATTTTTAATAAATTCATTTTTGCACCTTTAGCCGATGGCTGGAAATATATCAGGAGTCTTTTTAGAAAACACCCCAATGATGACGAATTATCCCCTGAAGAAGAATTATCTACAGTATATATGCCGGATGCCAACCAAGAAAAATCAACGCACCCTAACCAGCCAACGGCCACCCCTACTATTAATCAACCTAACGCGGATAATAAAACCCAGCCCAGTAACCAAACAAAAATAAATAAAAGTCATATAAATAAAATTGACCTGCCTCTAGATTTATTAGATCGCCAAGCTAATAAACCACAAAGTGGCGATATTGTTATCGGGGCCCAACGAATTAAAACTACCCTAGAAAATTTTGGTATTCCCATAGATATAGAAGGGGTCACAGTGGGGCCAACAATTACCCAATACGCTATTAAACCAGCAGAGGGTATCCGTCTAGAAAAAATTACTGGTCTGGCTAGTAATTTAGCCATGGCTTTAGCTGCCCCCCACCCTATCCGCATAGAAGCCCCTATTCCTGGTAAATCACTAGTGGGCATTGAAGTTCCCAATGAAGTAATTGCCACTGTAGGATTAAGAGAAATTTTAGATAGTCCTAACTTCCGCCAACGAAAAAATAATATGATGATTGCCCTAGGTAAAGATGTAACTGGCAAAATATGGCTAGAAGACCTTACAGCCATGCCCCATCTTTTAATTGCCGGGGCTACTGGCTCTGGGAAATCGGTAATGCTAAATTGTATTATTTTAAGTCTTTTATATGAAAACGGACCCGAAGACCTGCGCCTTATTATGGTTGACCCTAAACGAGTAGAACTTAGCGTCTATAATGGCATCCCCCATCTCTTAACCCCAGTAGTTAATGAAGCCAGTAAAACTATTAACGCTCTAGGCTGGACCCTTAATGAAATGAGTCGCCGTCTAGAAATGTTCCAACATTATCATGCTAAAGATATTAATAGTTTTAACGAGCAGTGCCCTGAACAAAAATTACCACGTATTGTCTTTATTATTGATGAGCTAGCTGACCTTATGATGATGTCACGCAAAGAAGTGGAGGCAAGTATTATCCGTTTAGCTCAAATATCTCGAGCTGCCGGCATCCATTTAATCTTAGCCACCCAGCGTCCAAGTGTAGATATTATTACTGGTGTCATTAAGGGCAATATGCCAGCGCGCATTGCTTTTACTGTAGCTTCTCAGGTAGATTCACGCACTATTTTAGATATGGCCGGGGCAGAAAAATTAATGGGCAAAGGTGATATGCTTTTTAGTTCTCCTTGGCTTACCAAACCAGTCCGACTCCAAGGAGCTTTCGTCAGTGAAAACGAAATCAAACGAGTAATTCGCTATATAAAAGCTCGCAGCGATAAACCTCAATATATCAACGATGTGGTGGAAAAACATAGTGTTCCCGACTTGCCCAATGGAGGCGTTCTTAATAATTCTATTATTGACAGTGACGATGATTTATTGGAAAAAGCTAAAGAGGCAGTTATAAAAAGCGGACGAGCTTCGGCTACCTATCTTCAAAGAATACTTAAAATTGGCTATCCCCGAGCCGCCAGCCTTTTAGATCAACTAGAAGAATTAAACATTATTGGGCCAGTTAATGGAGCTAAACCGCGAGAAGTCTATATAAGCCCCGAAGAATATGAATCTTATAAACAAATGGCTACCAGCAGTCAGCCACTTCATAATCCCGCGACTAGCCAACAGCCCTCACAATTTATCCGTCTAGACGACATTTGGTCAGAAGATTTAGAAGAATCAAAAGACAAAGAAAATAAAGAAAAAGATGAAGATAATAATTCTTTTAATGCTAGTAGTGATGACGACCAAGACGGAATGCCATTAAATAAAGAAGAAATCTTATCCGATATCTATAATGACTCCGACGAAGATAATAATCCACCGCACCGCACTAAATTTGATGATGACGAAGATCAAGAAAAATATTTTAGCCAATAAATTAACAATGAAAATATATGCCTCATCACAACCATCCGACTCAAACACCTAAGAACCAAGACAACTCTAAACCTAAAGAGACTAATGACTGGTTGCCGCTTGGCAGCCATGAAGGACAGCTCTCTTTAGATATTTATCAGACAGATAAAGATCTAATTATTAAATCTACCATTGCCGGCGCTAACCCTAATGACATCCAAATCTATCTTAAAAATGACCTTCTCACTATCCGCGGCAAACGTAACTTGCCAGCCGATGTTGCTGACGCCGATTTCCTTTTTAGAGAATGCTATTGGGGACCATTTTCCCGCTCCATTATTCTCCCGGTAGAAGTCCAGGCCGATAAAATCAAAGCTTCCATGGATAACGGTGTTCTAACTATTGTTCTACCTAAGGCCCCTCAGGCTAAACAAATTATTATTAAAATTAAAAATCAATAACCATGCACTGCCAATTAACCATAATAAAGCTTGACGAGCAACAAGCTATTCTTGCTAACAAAGAAAAACAGCAGTTTACTTGGCCAGCCAATCAATTGCCGCCTGACTCTCAAGTGGGTACAGTTCTTACTTGCGCCCTAGTGAATGCCAATAAATTAGATCAAGACGACCAAGCGCTAGCTAAGGCTATTCTTAATGAACTCCTGAAAAAATCATCTAGTTAAACTATGCCCATCCCCCGCCTAACTAGCAAAAAAATTAAGATAAAACGATTTCTCTGGCCCATAGTTATAACCATAAGCCTGCTAGTTATTATAGCTTTAGGTCTAAGTTTTTATGGTTTAGAATATTATCGCCATCGTTTTTTTCCTCATACTTTTATTGGCAACCTTGATCTTTCCGGCCTTACACTGGATGAGGCTAACCAGCTTGTCCAAGATCACTGGAATCAATTAGCTGCCAAAGGCTGGACTTTTGAGGCCCTAGATCATTCTACGGTAGTTTATCAGGTGGCAGGGATAGCCGAAGGATCACCCCTGCTTTTCTCCTTAAATATAGAAGAAACATTGCGCCAAGCTTGGGAAAAACAAAGCCACGACCACTTAACTCTTTCTGCCTTCATTGCCAATTATTTTACTAGACACTATACTACAGCCTCAATAATGATTAACGAGCCTCTTCTTGAGCAAGAATTACCAGCTAATTTTCAGCCCCTAATCACCCTTAGCAAACCAGCCACCATCATAGTGCAAGCTGACGGAAGTTATCAGGTAAAGCCGGAAATTGTGGGGCAGGCTATAGATTATACGGCTGGAATAAATGAGTTTAGCCAGCAATTACAAAACTTAAAAAATGAAAAAATTGTCTTATCAGTTAAAGAGGATCCGCCCCTTATCACCCAAGCTATTATTGACGATCTTACAATACCAATTAATCAATATCTAGCTTTAGCCCCCATTACTTTACAATTATCCACTGCTACCTGGACCATCAAGGGCGACACGCTAGCTAGCTGGCTTACCTTAGACCTCATAGATAATCAACCAACTGTCACTATATCTAGTAGCACCCTCAAAGATTATCTGCAAAATTTAGCCCTCGAGATTAATCAAAAGCCCGAAGGGGGACAATTCAAACGAAACGGCAACCGCCTAGAACAGTTTAAACCAGGAAAAAATGGACGTGAGTTAAATATTGAAGCTAGCGCTACTGCTATTATTAAGGCCCTGCATCAAGGTATTAATAATATTGAGCTCACAGTTGACGAAATACCAAGCCCTTTAAGTGATAACGATCCAGCCAGTTTAGGAATTGTTGAGATAATTGGCGTGGGTACTTCAAATTTTTCTGGCTCATCGGCTAATCGTATTCATAATATCAAAGTAGGAACAGCCAAAATAAGCGGCCAATTATTAGCGCCCGATGAAGAATTTTCTCTAGTCAAGGCTTTAGGCGAAGTCAGTGAGGCGACTGGATATAAACCAGAGTTAGTAATTAAAGCAAATAAGACCGTGCCAGAATATGGCGGAGGATTATGCCAAGTAGCCACTACTATCTTCCGGGCTGCTTTAGCCAGCGGGCTACCAATTACTGAAAGACAAAATCACTCTTACCGCGTTAGTTATTATGAGCCAGCCGGCACTGACGCTACAATCTATAATCCTAAACCAGATTTACGTTTTATAAACGACACCGGACATTATATTTTACTCTTGGGAGAAGTGAGCGGTCATACCTTATCTTTTTCTGTCTGGGGCACCAAAGATGGACGTCAGGTTACCCAGACTAAGCCTATTATTTATAATATTGTCAAACCAGCTCCTAAAAAACTTATTGAGACTGAAGATTTAGAGCCGGGCAAATTAAAGTGTATCGAGCAAGCTCATAATGGGGCTGATACCTATTTTGATTATATCGTAACATATCCAAATGGCGAAACTAAATCTAGACGTTTTCAATCGCACTATGTCCCCTGGCAAGAGGTTTGTTTAATTGGCAAAAAGAAAGACACAGACAATACAGAGGCCACGACTACCTCCCCCACCCCAACTACCACGCCTCTATCAGCTTCTAGTACTGATTCTGCCGCCACATCTACTGCTGGTAACACTACTACCACTTCAGCCACCACTACCAACTAAACAAAAACAATAATAAAAATAAAACGGGCTATAAGCTCGCTTTATTTTTCAAATTAACTCTAGTAGGGTAGGCAAGAAACTTTTCTCTAGGACAGACCCAGTCTCAACCAGGTACAGCTTACAGAAAAATCCCCATGCTTGTCGTGCCTAACCCCGCTAGAACCAATTTGATATACTAATTTTTATTTCACTTTTTAAGTGACTAAGTATCATAGCATAAAACAAAAATTTTGTCAAGGGTGAATCCCCGACCCATAAACCAGTAGTCCTTAAAAGTAAATATCAGATCAATTAAACTCGATGCCCACCTCGTTGATACAATATTTCTTGTGAATTTTTAGCTGCAAATGATTTTAATTGTTGTTTTAACCAAATTTGCCCGGCTTCAGTTATTTTAACTTGACCATCTTGAATCTCCCAACGGGGTGGCCGGACATTCCCAAAAGTAAAATTTAAAGCTCGCTGCCATAATTCAAAATCATCTTTAAAATAAACCCATACTCCAGAATTTATCTGATATTCAAACCTAGCAACAATATCATGCCAATCTCGCTCTAAGTCTTCAGGTACAAAACTGCCTTGCTGATCTAATTTTAATTTAAGAATGTTTGGCCTAGGTTTACTCTTGCTAAATTTCATCCCCTCATAATAATTCCGGCCCCCCAAGTCACTGACTCCCTGTTCTTTTCGCCCTTTATAACCCTTCCGACTAAAATCGGACCACATTGCTACTACTGATTCTCCATAAGCATAATAATTAAAAGCCCTATCTCCATTAGTTTCTAACCACGCAACATGATTATAACCAATGGGCGTAGTATCAGCCCCGCGGGCATACTTAATACGTCGCCCTACATTAACATCCGCACCCGCCCCCAACCCATTACTAGGATCAACTCCACCAATGGCCGCTAAGGTAGAGGCTTTTACCATCGAATTTGCTCCCGAAGTGGGAATATTTTTAATACGTTTATTGCCGGGATGCCGACTAACTAAATCTAAAAATTGCATAAACCTTGTTGATAAATGAAAACCGGGATAATCTAGCCAGCGCTTGGTGTCCCATTCTATGCGACCCAAGAAGGCATCCTTCTCTAATTCTCTTTCAGCTTGTTCTAACAATTTACTTAAATAGCTATCTGACATACCTTGACAATCAGCATCGTTAGACAACAAATAAACTTCATGATCAATGCCTGATAATTGTAAAGACCTTAGAGCTACATCATGAACATCTTTAATAAATTGACCATGGATATTAATACCACGCTCAGCCATCAAGGTCTCTTGAACATAACGCCCTTGAAAAACAGCAATTTTTAATTGAGGAAAGTCTTTTTTTATTCTTTCTATTTCTTCAATAGTCTTTTTAATTTGGGCTAATTTCTGAGAATCCTGTTCATCTTGATCTAACCAATTAACATTTAAAACAAATACAGTTTTAGCTAAAACTTCTTTAGATTGATGCGAATATAAAGATAACGTCTTATAAACATTATCTGATTCATAAACTGCCCCCACGGCCATACATACCATCATCTTAGTATCTTTAGGCAGTTCAGCTAATAATTTATTTTGTTTAATAATGCTATCAACTTTTTCTACTTGCCCTGGCTCTCTAGTCCTTTTTTCTTCAAATATCCAGGCTAGCTCTTCTTGAAGATTTAGTTTGGCCCTTTTATCCGCCTTTAAGCGAGGTGATAAATATTTTTCATATTCTTCTTTTTCAGCAGCTGATATCTCACCGCCATAATAACCAGCATATTCAGGTTTATGAAATTTTTTAATTGCCGCTGGCTCTAAGGGCCGACGACCAAACAATGGAATTATTGGTGGCATTTTCCAAGCAGTAGCAACTGGGATATCAATATTATGTATCAACTCAGTGATGGCCGTAGAGCCATCAGGTAAGCCCTCGCCTACCTGGGTAGCTAAAATACGCACCACTTCAGCTCCTTTGTCTCCTACCCCCATAGTTTGCGCCACCTCCATAAATTGGCCAGTAAATCGAGTAACACCTTCAGCATGAGTAAACAAACTAGCAGCTAAACTGTCCTTAGGAATCACCGCTAATCCATCCGGCCCGATAGGTATCTCAATAACCTGATTCTGTGTACCCTTAGATAAAGATAGTAATACCTTGAGTCCACCTTTCTTAATTAAATCCTGAGCATCTGCTGACAATACCTGGTCTTTTAGGGTATGATAAGATCCGTCGGGTGTCAGACGACGCAGATCTAAAAGGATATTGCCGTCTTCATCTATACCACTGCCATAACGGCCGCCCCAAAAAACTCGCAATTCATTCTTATCAAAAATCTTGGTATCATTATCATACCAAATTTGTCGTTTAATACGTGTAAATGCCTCCTTAAAACGGTGAATAATGTCTCCAGCGCCATCAGTTTCGGCAATTTGATTTTGCTGTGATAACCAGTCAATACCCTTATTAGCTAAAGCGGCTTGTGATTCGGCCGTCAGCTGTCCCTCAGGGGTTAAACGTATATCACCCACCAATTGATGACCATTATAAAAAATGCTGTAATCACCATCTGCTTCAAGCTTAATCTCTGTTCCTACTGGCACCTTAAACTGCTGATTGCCAACTTTAACTATTTCTTGAGCCTGATCGAGCCGTGGCTTACCAAAAATCATGGTTCTCGCCTTCTCCAGGGCAGTCATTGTCTGGGTACTATCAGCTTTATCCCCTTTAACTAATCCCTCTATAAATCCCTGCTGATCATTACGCAAAAAACTAGTAACTTCCTGGAATACCAAACCAACCGCTAGGCCAATAGCAGCCGCTTTGGCCCCTGTCTTAACCATTCTTTGATGACGCATTTTTTGAAAAAGACGATCTTTCTCCCTAATACCTTGATCACCACCTATTAATTCCTGAACCTTAGCTTCTACTAATGTGCTTAAATAATCATCAAAATTATTACCAGCAAAATCAATCTTCTGACTATTAACTAGTCGCCGCGCTGTAACTTTAAGTCTAGCCCGCGCTAAATCTAAAGCTAGACGTTCTCGCTCTACTTCAACTATGCTAGAAAAGGCAATTAGGTCAATTTTCTGCTGGTCAGATAAACGAATTCTGGCCTCTAAATCAGCTAAACTATTAATAGCTTGATGTAATTGCTCTATATTATCTGGACCAAGCTCACTAAAGTTAATATTAAGCGAATTCAATATATCTTGGGCTTGTTTTGTTTCATAGGTAAATTTCTCCATTTCGGCCCGACGCTCATCTTTTTCAGAAAATTCTTTGCCCTGAGCTTTTTCGCGACCGTGTTGCTTACGTTCTTGTTTAAGCATCTGCGATTCTCTTGCCGCCGCTAATCCGCCGGTCAGTATAGCGCCAAGCCCTAAACCACCCAAAGCCCGGGCACTAACCTGAGCCGCACTTTTGCCAGCACTGGAAAAAGCAGTTACTGTTCCAGCCACTACTAAACCTAAAGTAGACTCATTAACCAAAGAGCCAATTTTACTTTTACCCAACTTCTCTAAGATCCGATCAACTTTATTATATTGAGCCTCTGTTCTTACCCCGCTAACAGCTCGACCAATAACAATATCTAAATCATAATCCAATTTATTAGTACCCCCTTGATGGCCTATCATGGCCTTAATCTGCTTGGCAATAGTTAATAAATTATCGGCATAGCCCACTTTTTCATATCCTTTCTTAATAGTGAAATCAGGTAAACTATTTAATAATCTAACTTTTTCCGCTTCTAAAGTATCTTCATCTAGATTGCCAGCCACATATTCATCAATTAATTCCTTAAGACCAGTACGTAACTTCTCATCATCTGGCTGTCTAGTTAGTTCACGCCTACTCTCACCCGCCTCTTCGTGAATTGCCTCATTATAGCTGGACAAAAAACGATCAACTAGAGCTTCCTGGCTCACCATAAAATCTTCATCACTACCACCAGCAGCCGCAAAGATATTGCCACTTTCTAATATCGCACGCCTAGCGGTATTGATCTCTTTTTGACGATAATACCCCCGAGCTAAATTATAACGCCAAAGTTTCTTTAAAAAACCTTTAACACCTTTTAAGTCTTCTTTTTTGGCAGTCATCTTAGCCTCACCGGCATCAATAGCTTGCCCCTCGATAGCTTGTGAGTTATCAACAAAGGCTATTTTAAACTTTTCCCCCATATATTTGAGAGTCAGTTAACTTAGATAATCTTGACGAAAAGCCGCCAATTCCCGAGCTAAAAGAGCCGGCAAATTAGGAATATTGTCGGCAAAAAATTTCTGTAGCTCGACCTCATTGTTTCCATGGTCTAAAAGCTGTTCCAGTTCTGGTAGCTTATCTTCAGGCAACTCCGCCACCATGGCTGCTTCTAGGCGATCATTTAAACGCGTAGTTAAGTCTTCTACTAATTGCTCACGGACCTCAGGATCAACCCCGTCTATGCCTTGAGCCGCTAGTAATTCATCAACAAATTTATCCAAAGAAGGAGAAAGTGTAGACATAAAAATTATTAAAAATAAAACTACTATTAGTTTAAACCTAAAAATGATAAAAAATCAAGAGAAACAAAGACATACCTTAAAAATATCCCTCAATATAGTTCAAAAACTTAATCAAATATAAAAACACCATTATTCTGGCGCTGACCTACTTTCCCAGGGCTTGATGCGGCCCAAGTATCATCGGTACTGGAAGGCTTAACTTCTGAGTTCGGGATGGGATCAGGTGTAACCCTTCCGTTTAAAGCACCAGAACAATGGTGTCTTTATATAGCAAATTATAAATATTCTTAAAAACAAAACTGTGGGAAAATCAAATGACTTATTAGTATTCCTCGGCTCAACGCATTACTGCGCTTACACCTAGAACCTATCAACCCGGTAGTCTCCCGGGAGTCTATGAAACCTAATCTTGAAGACGGCTTCGCACTTATATGCTTTCAGCGCTTATCCTAACCGAAGATAGCTACCCAGCGATGCCCTTGGTAGGACAGCTGGTACACCAGAGCTTCGTGCTTCCCGGTCCTCTCGTACTAGGGAAGCGCCTTCTCAAGTTTCCGCGATCATAGTGGATAGGAGACCGACCTGTCTTACGACGGTCTGAACCCAGCTCGCGTGCCGCTTTAATGGGCGAACAGCCCAACCCTTGGGAGCTTCTCCACCCCCAGGATGCGACGAGCCGACATCGAGGTGCCGAACCACGCCGTCGCTGTGGACGCTTGGGCGTGACTAGCCTGTTATCCCCAGAGTAGCTTTTATCCGTTGAGCTTCCACCATCCTATATTGAATGGTCGGATCACTAAGTTCCGCTTTCGCGACTGCTTGACTTGCAGGTCTCGCAGTAAAGCTGGCTTGTGCCTTTACACTATCTCCCGGATTTCCATCCCGGGATAGCCAACCTTGGTAAACGCCTCCGTTACCTTTTGGGAGGCATCCGCCCCAGACAAACTACCCACCAGACACTGTCCCTTGGCCAGATTCATGGTCTAAGGTTAGGTTTAAAACTATACAAGGGTGGTATCTCACCGGCGCCCGAAGGCTCCCACCTATCCTGAACATGTATAGCCCTAAACCAATATCAAGCTATAGTAAAGCTTCATGGGGTCTTTTCGTCCAACTATGATTAACGAGCATCTTTACTCGTCTTGCAATTTCGCCGAGTCCTTCGTCGAGACAGTAACCAAGTTGTTATGCCATTCGTGCAGGTCGGAATTTACCCGACAAGGAATTTCGCTACCTTAGGACCGTTATAGTTACGGCCGGCGTTCATCCGCGCTTCAGTTCAAGGCTTCGCCTTACGGCTAACCTCTCCCCTTAACGTTCGGACACTGGCCAGGCATCACCCTCTATACATCATCTTACGATTTAGCAGAGAGCTGTGTTTTTGGTAAACAGTCACTTGGCTGTCTTTAGCTGCGCCCTGCTTGCGCAGGGAGGTCTTATTGCGAACTTACGACCGCTGATTTGCCGAGTTCCTTAACGAAGGTTCTCTCGTACACCTTAGGCTCCTCGCCTCATCTACCTGTGTCGGTTTGCAGTACGATTACTATAATCTTAGCCCTAGAGGATTTTCTTGGCGCTGACTCCGCTTAAATTGGCGCCGCCCGAAAGCTTTGCCGGCAGTCAACTCAGCCGCTAACGCCACCCGGATTTGCCTAGGCGGCACGGCCAAGCCAACAACGCACAAACCATAGTACGCTTAAACTTTGTCAACGCGTCCCCCCATCGGAAAATTATAGTAGTGCTGGAATATTAACCAGCTCTTCCATCGGCTACGCCACCACTACAATGGCCTCACCTTAGGATCGACTAACCCTGGGTCGAGTTTCGTTGCCCAGGAACCCTTAGATTTTCGGTGGGCAAGGTTTTCACTTGCCTTTTTGCTACTTATGCCAACATTTTCACTTCCAAATCCTCCACCGCAACTCACGTTGCGACTTCAACGGAATTGGAACGCTCCTCTACCGCTGTCCATTTACATGGACAACCCGCATCTTCGGTAATAAGCTTAGCCCCGATAAATTTTCGGCGCGAAACAACTTGACCAGTGAGCTATTACGCTTTCTTTAAATGATGGCTGCTTCTAAGCCAACATCCTGGTTGTCGTAGTCGCGACACTACCTTTTACACTTAGCTTATATTTAGGGACCTTAGATAGCGGTCTGGGCTGTTTCCCTTTTGACTAGCGAAGCTTAGCCCCCGCAGTCTGACTCCCAAGCTACACCTATGGGTATTCGGAGTTTGTTTAAAGATGGTACCTTGCGGCCCACCCTCATTCAGTGCTCTACCCCCCATAGTCAGCGCTTGAGGCTAGTCCTAAAACTATTTCGAGGAGAACCAGCTATTGCCGAGTTCGATTGGAATTTCTCCGCTATCCACAGTTCATCCGATGGTGTTGCACGACCAACCGGTTCGGTCCTCTTCTGAGCTTTCACCCAGATTCAACCTGACCATGGATAGATCACCCGGCTTCGGGTCTTGTGCATGCGACCGGCCTTGCGGCCAACGGGCTATTAACCCTCGCTTTCACTTTGGCTTCTCTCACTTCGCGAGATTAACCAAGCCACATACAACAAACTCGTTGGCTCATTCTTCAATAGGCACGCCGTCACCCCAACCTTGCGGCTGAGGCTCCGACTCCTTGTAAGTCTACGGTTTCAGGTACTATTTCATCTCCCTAACCGGGATGCTTTTCACCTTTCCCTCACGGTACTAGTTCACTATCGATCTCAAAGAGTATTTAGCCTTGGGTCATAGTCGACCCAGATTCCTACGGAATTTCACGAGTTCCGCAGTACTTAAGAATCGGCATCACCAAGAGTTTGAAATTTTCGCCTACCGGACTATCACCGTCTTTGGCCGAGCTTTCCAGCTCATTCAGCTAACTTCAAACTTTATGACTTGGCCTGACCAAACTAAGTAGTCAGCACACCGATCTTGCAACCCCCAGTTAACATATGGACTTAGCTCCTTCAATTAGCTTCCGCTGCCCGAAAGCAGCTTCCACTAACGCAGTTAACTAGGTTTAGGCTCATCCCCTTTCGCTCGCCACTACTCGGGGAATCAAAATCTCTAATCAAGCACTATCTGCCTAACAGCTAGTTCTTGATTAGAGATCATTATTTTTTTCTTTTCCTCCGGTTACTAAGATGTTTCAGTTCACCGGGTAGTCGTCTCACCAGCCTATGTGTTCAGCTGGCGGACCACCTGTCTTCCACAGGTGAGGTTACCCCATTTGGATATCTCCGGCTCACAGGTTGCTTGCCACCTCCCCGAAGCTTATCGCAGGCTGCTACGTCCTTCATCGGCTCTTTGAGTCAAGGCATCCACCATAGACCCTTAACGAGATTTTCCCACAATTCTATTTTCAAGAATTGCGGACGTTTGTTTTTTATATTGCTATCTGATCTAACAAATATTTAATTGTCAAAGTTCTTGTAAGTTTAGAAAAACTTATAACCCTTACTTACAACAATAATAGTTGCTAAGCAAAAATTATAAGTCTTTTAAGAGGTTGGCCGCACCAACATTAAGCTTAAATTGTGTTTCCTATTATACACGAATAAAAATGACTGTCAAGAGCCGGCACGATCACGATGGACTTACTTATATACTATTAAATGACAAAAATACCCATGCTGCCCAAATGTTTTGATATCTGAAACACTAACAAATTATCTATAACCAAATATTAGCACCCGCAAGTACTTATAGTAAAATTATAAAAACTACATTACTAGATGTAACATCTAATTATCTTTCACACAACGCACCGAGGCAGCAGCATCCCCGCTTGGCCTATCTAACAAAAATACTCGTGGTGGAGAACTCTCATCTTCTCTATAAAAATAGTACGTGTCTCCCTCATGGTAGCTAGTAACTAACCAGGCTGTATTAACATATTCTCCCGCAATATTATCCCAAAAACCAGAGGATTCAAAATCTAATTGCCCAAATTCACCCTCTTCTATCTGGCCTATACTCGGTAAAGACCACCCTGGAGGACACAATGATTCTCCTTGATATACAGTATAAAGACCACCCTCTTGGTCACAATAATTTTGATTATCCCCATAACATCTTTTGTCTCCGGAGCCTGGATCACTAGAATTAAAAACCCCGGCATTTAAATTATTCATTAGCCAACAATCTTGACTTGGCTCTAGTCTGCGTGTCAAATAATATCCGCCATTTCCAGTAAAATTTCCATTTTCATCTAACGGCCCACCCTCATAAGCTAATAAATCACCACAATGAAAAACCCCACCTCCTCCGCCAGCCAAAATAGCATAAGGCGTTGCCTGGTAATTACCTGGCTCATAGCCTGCCGATTTAGTTTCCAAAGTAAAATCTATAGTATAATTCTGTCCACCCTCGGTTTTGGTATAATTATAATTCTGGCTGGACAATGGATCGTCCGGCACCTTAGCTAAAAAAATCATACCACCATAAGATAAAGGACTCCCAGGTGTTAAAGAGTCAGGGTAGGTTCCAGCACTATCATAATACATATCTAAAGCAGTCCGAAGCTGTTTAATATCTGACAGACGACGGGAATCACGCGCTTTAGCTCGAGCGCTATTTAACGCCACTACCGATAAAGTAGAAAGCAGTCCAATAATGGCAACCACTACTAGTAACTCAACTAAAGTAAAAGCTTTTTTCATAGGCTCAAAATAAACTTAAGTGTTGTTGTTCTTGAGGGCTAAAAATTCTTACCCGACCATATTGACCATCAAAGCCAGGACTGACTACTAATTGCCCCTGGCGCATTCGTTCAATCGCTTGCGCTAATCGGCTGCCAAATTGCTGAGCAATGTCTGCCGTTTTAACTTTTCTTAAAATTGCTAACTCACTACCAAATATAGTAATCATCTCATTATATACTTCCTGGACTTTTTTAGAATTACGACTGGCTATCCCTAAACACTCAGCTATAATTTTATCTAATTCTACTAATTTTTCAAAATTAGGAGCTTCGGCTGGCCGATAACCTGCCGGCCGATCTGCCAACTCCTCTACTCGGTTAAGCACCCCGATGGTCAAGGGTTTGCGACAATAAGGACAAAGTCCATGAAGCTTTTTAGTTTCCTCCGGCGCACAACTAAAACCACACTGACGGTGTCCATCAAAATGGTACATCCCTTCTTCAGGAAAAAATTCTAAAGTAGCAACAATTTTTTGCTTATCTCTATTTTTTAGAATATTATAAAAAGCAAGATAGGTCAACTCCGGCAAATCAATAACATTAGCTTCCCGCGCTAAATTACTAAGAGAATGGGCGTCGGAATTAGACAAAAGAACTAATTTATCTAAAGCTGACCAGCGCCAATTCATCGGCGGATCACTAGAAAGACCAGTTTCATAAGCATAAATATACTCAGTTTCCTCTTGGAAACAATCTTCCAGACGATCAAAGCCTGACTTAGAGCCAAAAACTGAAAACCATGGCGTCCAAATATGAGCCGGATAAACAATAAAGTAAGGATTAATACTGCGGCAAATTTTTACTAATTCAGGGGCGCTCAAGCCCAAAATCGGCCGGCCATCACTTTTTAGGTTAAAACCTCGTTCTGCCAAGGTTTGATTAAAAAGGCGAACTGTCTTAATGTTGGGCGCATGAATGACTATATGCAACCGCCTGACCTTATCTCCCTGTTTATAAATTAGAGCAACTTCAGTACTTAATAAAAATTTAATAGAGATATCTGGCCTATTGGCTAGGCGGTATAAACCGCTAGTACCAATTTCTACTAATTGCTCCTCAATAGCCCTAAACCATTGCGGATGAGTAAAATCAGCGCTCCCGACAATGTCTATGCCTTTACGGTTACAAGTTTGTTCAATATTTTGTAAGGTTAAATTAGCTGAACAAGCGCGGCTGAAACGAGAATGTAAATGTAAATCTAAAATTTGTTCCATTATTTTAAGCTTTTACTATGTTTTGTGGCTGACCCTTAATAAAAGTCTGAAAATTTTCAACACTGACCTCCATAATTCTTTCTACTGCCTCTTCGCTATAAAAAGCAATATGGGGCGTAAAAATAACATTATCTTTGCTTAAAAGAATATGATTTTTAACTAAAGACATCATCTCCTTGGCTGTTTCTTTGTCGTAGGCTAGCTGCTTTTCCTCCATAATTAAATTTTCCCCCTCAATTACATCTAGCCCGGCTCCAGATAAAATCTTTTTATCTAATGCCTCAATTAAGGCCTCAGTTTCTACAATACCGCCTCGCGCTGTGTTGATAAGCAACGCTCCCTTTTTAATTAAACCAATGTTTTGCCGATTAATTAAATGATGGGTAAATTTATTTTCTGGCACATGCAAACTAATAACGTCCGAATGTTTTAATAATTCTTCTAAAGAAACATATTTAAAGCCTAAGACATCAGCTAAAAAATCATTACGGTTCACATCATAAGCTAAGGCTTTCATATCAAAACCCCGGGCCATCTTAATTAAGTGTAGGCCAATTTTCCCGGCACCAACTACCCCAATAGTTTTACCTCGTAAATCAAAACCCTTGAGTCCTTCAATGCGGTAATCTTCGCGGGTAGTTCGTAAGTAAGATTTATGAATGTTGCGTGACAGCGATAATATTAACGCAAAGGCATGTTCGGCTACAGTATTTTCCCCATAAGAAGGCACATTGGTCACTACAATGCCATGATGCTCGCAATAGTCTAGATCAATATGGTCAAAACCAGTCGAGCGAGTAACGATTAGCTTGAGATTAGGCATTGTAACTAAAAGCTGGGGTGTAAGCCGGGAAGTAATAAAAACCATTAGAACCTCACAGTCTTTAGCCAGTGGTGCCGTATTTTCATTTAACTGATCGCGACTAAAAAAAAGTTTATGCCCAGCTAAATGTTTAGTAAAATATTGCTTTTCTCCGGCCTGAACATCAAAAATAGCTATTTTCATAAAATAATATTATTTAATTTAATAATTATAGCAAAATTGTTAGTTTTTAGCGAACTACCAAATAAATAACCACAATAATGGCTAAAGCTAATCTGTACCAGCCAAAGGACCGAAAATTATGGCGCTCAATAAAACGAAGTAACCATTTAACACTTAACCAGGCTGTGATAAAAGCCATAACTAAGCCAATACTTAAGGCGATAATTTCTGGCCGGCCAAAGGACCACGTGCTTTTGACTAAGTCTAGGCCAGTGGCCGCTAACATAGTGGGTAGGGCTAATAAAAAACTAAATTCCACTATGGTTGATCTCTTTAATCCTAGAGCTAAACCACCGACAATCGTAGCCGCCGACCGAGAGATGCCCGGAATAATGGCTAGTGCTTGACATAAGCCAATAAGACATGCCTGCCGATATGATATCTGCTCCAAGCCTTCGCCCTTTTTTTCTTTTTTCTTGTGGTAATACCTCTCAAACCATATTAAGAATAACCCTCCCAGCCCCAAGGCAGAAGCAATCAGCCAAAAACTATCCATAAACTGGCTCTTAACTAATGGATAAGCTAGTAAACCAATAATGCCGGTAGGAATAAAGGCAGCAATTAATTTTAAGATAATTTTAGGTTGCCGATATAGTGTTTTTAAATAAACTGCCAGCACGGCTAAAATAGCCCCTAATTGAATAAAAATATCAAAACTTTTGCTAAAATCAGAATTAACAATACCCAACCATTCACTAAATAAACGAAGATGAGCAGTAGAAGAAATGGGTAAAAACTCAGTAATCCCCTCTACGGCTCCTAATATTAAGGCTTGCCACCAGTCCATAAAAATAAAAAAAATATAAGACACATATATTGTAAAGCAATTTTAGCTATCCGCCAAGTTTTTGACTGGCTCGCTCAGCCTTGATACAATACCAATATAATCTAATAATTTTAATTCTATGGCTAATATTTTCCTTCATGATGAGTTTAATCCAGAAGATACCGCCATGCTCCAGGCGCTTTATTCGCGAAGCCCTGAAAGCGTAGAAAAACACACCGAGAAAGTTAAAAAAACTGGCTCAGGTAAATTCATGGAAACTTTCTACATTGGCTACGGCCATGCTAGCATTGCTGACTGTGGCAGTACTACTCTTTTTATTGAAGGTTTAAGCATTTTAGCCGACAAGGCAATTCAAGATTGGCCACTCTACTGTGGTCAGGAAACTAGCACCCGCTATACTGATATGACCAAACAGTCGATTATTGATCCATTAAACACCAAGGAATCGCAACAAATCCTTAAAAATTGGCTAGATTTCTATAAATCATCCTTAGGGCCCATGAGAGAATATTTACAACAAAGATATCCTCGTAAGGCTGGTCAAGAAGACAAAATCTATGAGCGAGCCATTAATGCTCGAGCTTTTGATATCCTTCGCTCTTTTCTGCCGGCTGGTATTACCACTCAATTAAGTTGGCATACTAATTTACGGCAAGCCTATGATAAAATTACCTGGCTTCGGGCTTACCCCCTACCCGAAGTCCAACAAATTGCTAGCAATCTTGAGCAAATTCTAAAAGAGCATTATCCTCATAGTTTCTGTCAGCCGGTGGATGAAGCGGCAGAAAATTATCGCCGCCATATTTTAACTCACAACTATTATTATAATCCTGATCAGGTAGTTAATTTTCGTTTCACCACTAACATTAAAGACCAAGATTTAGAAAAATGGTCTTATGCCCTAACTAATCGTCCGCCTAAAACTAGTTTGCCTTACTTTTTATCTGAACTAGGACAATGCACTTTTGAGTTTCTTTTAGATTATGGGTCTTTCCGCGATATTCAACGTCATCGTAATGGCACTTGTCGTATTCCCCTACTTACTTCTCAGTATGGTTTTGAACCATGGTATTTAGCAGAACTACCGTCAAAACTACATGACTCGGCTTTAAAATTAATTGATCAACAAATTAAAGCTATTGCTAATTTACCGGCTGATGAGCCAACTAAGCAGTATTATTTAGCCTTAGGCTTTCTCGTCCCCTGTAAAGTCACCTATGGCCTGCCAGCTACTGTCTATACAGCTGAACTGCGTTCAGGAACAACGGTTCATCCTACTCTTCGGGCCATAGCTCACCAGATGATCAAAGCCCTACAAGATCGCTGGCCAAAATTAAAACTTCATGCCGACCTTGCTCCCAATGTTTGGGATATCAACCGTGGCAAGCAAACTATTGAAGAAAAAACAAATTAAACAATATCTAAAATACAAAAAACACCCTCTTGGGTGTAGTGCGGAGTCGACGGGCCTCGAACCCGCGACCTCTGCCGTGACAGGGCAGCGTTCTAACCAACTGAACTACGACTCCTAAAAATGAAGGCAATAAGCACTGACAAGCTTAACACATCACCCCCTGCTCGTCAATAATTGTTATTTATTCTAAAATCTGCTAAATTTTAATAAAATCTTTATGGCTTTATCTCTTGGCATCATTGGCCTGCCCAATGTAGGAAAATCTACTCTTTTTAACGCCCTAACTAAAAAACAGGTTGATGCTGCTAATTATCCTTTCTGTACCATTAAACCTAATGTCGGAGTAGTTAAAGTCCCAGATGAGCGGGTGGCTAAACTAGCCGCTATGTCCAACTCAGCTAAACAAATTTATGCCACAATTGAATTTGTTGATATTGCTGGCCTAGTTAAAGGAGCTCATGAAGGAGAAGGGTTGGGCAATCAATTTCTTGCTAATATCCGCAATGTTGATGCTATTTGCCATGTTATTCGTAATTTTCAAGATAATAACGTAGTGCACGTGGAGGGTCGGATTGACCCCTCATCAGATAAAGAAATCATTAATTTGGAATTAATCTATGCCGATTTAGCCAGCGTTAATAAACGACTAGATAAAATAAGCAAAGAAGCCAAAAGTGGCGATAAGCTTATTAGTAAGCAAGTAGATACTCTAGAAAAAATAAAAGGCTATTTAAATGAAGGGCAAAGCTTAAAACAATGTTCTCTTACCGCCGACGAACAAGCACTAGTAAAGGAACTTAATTTACTAACTAGTAAGCCAGTCATTTATGTCATAAACAGCGACCAACCTGCTGATTTACTGCTCCACTTAGATGGACCAGCTATTGTCTTAAACGCTAAATTGGAGGCGGAAATTGCCAATCTGCCAGAAGAAGAACAAGCTGACTATATTAAAGAGCTAGGCCTACAAGACAGCGGACTGAATAAATTGATTGCTCAAGCCTATAACCTCTTAGGACTGATTACTTTTTTAACTACCGGCCGTGATGAAACGAGGGCCTGGACGGTTAAACGTAATACTCCAGCACCCCAGGCTGCCGGGGTTATTCATACCGACTTTATGAAAAATTTCATTAGGGCTGAAGTTATTAACTGGGAAGTACTACTCCGAGCCGGCAGTGAAACTAAGGCTAGAGAATTAGGCCTCATCCGCCTGGAAGGCAAAAACTACCTAGTTCAAGATGGCGATGTCTGTAATTTTCTCATCAATAACTAAACTGGCCGAAGACCAACTATGGCTCGCCAGACTAGCTGGCCGGGCCGATTATAAATCAACTGGCCGCTGGGACTATATTCCTGGGGCCACCTTTTTTTAGCTAATTCACTAAATTCTATAACCTGCCAGCCAGAAATATCTGGCTGAACATAATATTTTTTAGCGCCACTTATAAAAATGGGCCAGATCATCACTACACACCCATCTCTGGTAATAACCGAGCGCCAATCAAAAAGTGCCTGACTGTATAGTAATTCCAGCTCTTTAATAACAGCTGGGAAATTACGCGGTCCCCGGGATGGGCCTAAATAAGGTTCAGTTACAATGCGGTTAATTTTTGACGATAAAATCTGAGAAACCTTAGTAGCTTCGCCCAGTCTAAACTCGGCCGAAGTATTAACTCGCCAACGCTGAGCAAACCAAGCCCAATTATCTTGGCTATTGTTAATAGCCTGAGGCGCATTATCTATCCCTATAACCTTACTAGCTCCCAGTAAAGCTGCTTCCTGTAAAATTGTCCCGGAACCGCAAAATGGGTCAAGGAGAGTATCGCCTGGCTGCAAACCGGCTAGATTGATCATAATCTGAGCTAACTTTGGTGGGAGCATGCCAGAATAATCATCACGCGCCGGCCGGCCATAATCACGAGCCGATAGCAACTTAAACGGTTGAACGCCCATAGTAATTCCCCACTGCCAACAATCATTGCAACGCCATAAAACGATTTCTCCTCCCTTGGTTAGCAAATGATTCTGTTCAACAATAACGCTAGATAAAACTTTATTACGGCCAACCACCCATCGAGCTGACCGACCACTAGCCTGAAGTCTGCGTTTTATTTGAAGACCGAATGATTTGTCTAGGTTAGCAAAACTATAATTAGAAAAGCCAAAATTAATTTTACCGCCATCTTGAGTTAATGATAATAAATAGTCAGCTAAATCCAGAGCTGCAGCTTCATCTAGTCTCTTAAATTGCCCAATTATTTTCCCAAACTTAATTGTACCCCCTAAACTCTCTAATAAATTAGCCGCAAGCTCACCTTCGCAGTTAAGGGTTACTACTGCATCATTAACTATCTGCCAGTTACCAGCAATTTTGACCGAAAGCTCAGACAAAGATAGAGCTGGATGATTGCCTAAAATAAAGAAATAATTCATATTAGCTAAACTAACACAAAATCTTTAGCCTTGCAATTTATTTATCTCTATGCTATATTTTAGCTACAAAAGACAAAATAATTTTATTTGCCTTTTCCAGATTTAAACCATAGGTTTAAATGATATCTTCCTAGAAAGATATCAAGGGCAGGAAAATTGAGCACCCCTCGGCTCATTATACCTATGGTTGAGGGTTTTTTATTTATTAACATTTAATCAAATTATGGCTAAAAACAAAAGTTCTCAGTTGCCCCGCTATGAATTACTCTATGTTGTGTCTAATAAATTCACCGGTGAAGAAACTGAACCAATTGCCCAAAAAGTAGAAGACCTTATTACTACTAATGACGGCAATATTGTCTACCGCGAAAACTGGGGCAAAAGACGTATGTCTTACCCCATTAAAGGTTTCCAGTTTGGCTATTATCGTCTGCTGGAATTTGATTTGCCAGCTGATAAAATTCAAGAAATAAACCGCTATCTGCGGCTCTCTAACGATATTTTAAGACACCAAATTATTAAACGCCAACCTCGGACAGTAGAAGAAATTTTAGCCGCTAAAGAAGAAATTGCTAAACGAGAAGCTAAAATTAAAGATGGAGAAGCCAGTGTTAACCAAAAAGAGAAACCCGGAGCATCGGCTGAGCCTGCCTCAGACAAGATTCAAAATACTAGTACGGCGGAGAAAACAATAGCGGCATAAATCTAATTTTAATTATTTAACATACGCCTATGGACTTAAACAAAGTAATGATTATCGGCAATCTCACCCGCGACCCTGAAATTCGCACCACCCCTAATGGACAGCCAGTGGCCTCATTTACTGTGGTCACCAATTTAGTGTGGACGGACCAAACTGGCCAGCGCCAAGAAAAAGCTGAGTTTCATAATGTGGTAGCCTGGCGAAGACTAGCCGATATCTGCCGCCAATATCTCCACAAGGGCTCTAAAGTATACGTGGAGGGACGGTTACAAACCCGTGACTGGGTAGCTCAAGACAACACTAAACATTATCGGACAGAAATTATCACCGATAATCTCATTATGTTAGACCGGGCTGGCGGATCCAGCGGGCCATTTACTTCTCCCAATCAAGAAGGAGAAGCTAACGAGCTGCCTACCGAATCCATTCCGGATAATTCCGAGGAGGAAATTAAAATTGAAGATATACCTTTTTAAAATTAAAACTATATGAATCATCACACTCCAGGCAAATCCTGCTATTTTTGCCAAAACAACATTAAAGACATTGACTACAAAGATACCTTTCTGCTACGCCGTTATACCAACTCTCTAGGCAAAATTTTACCTAAACGTCGTACAGGTACTTGCGACAAACATCAGCGCCAATTAGCTTTAGCCATTAAACGGGCAAGGATTATGGGACTTTTAATGTTTACTCGCCAATAAAAATTCTATGCTAACACTAAACGAAATTAAACCAGGCAAAGTTATAATTGTTAATGGCGAACCTTTTTCTATTATCCGCGCCGATCATCATAAAATGGGCCGAGGCGGAGCAGTACTTAAAACCAAATTACGCAACTTAATCACTGGGGCAGTTTTAGAAAAAACTTGGCAAGGCAATGACCGAGCCGAAGAGGCTAATGTTGAGACTAGAAAGGCTACTTTTATGTATATGGACAATCAATTTGCCAATTTTATGGATAGCGAGAATTATGAACAATTTGCTGTTAATCTAGAAGAGCTGGGAGGCAAAGAAAAATTTCTCAAGGATGGTTTAGAAGTTAATGTTCTCTATTTCCAGGGTCGGCCAGTAACAGTAGAACTGCCAATTAAAGTAGAATATAAGGTTACTCAAGCCCCGCCAGGAGTAAAAGGCAATACCGCTGGCAATGTCATGAAACAAATTGAGCTAGAGACTGGCGCTAAAATTAATGCCCCCCTGTTTATTAATGAGGGCGATATTGTTAGAGTAAACACCGACACCGAAGAATACGTTGAAAGAGTAAATTAATCCAGAGAATTTGCTGTCTGCTTGATAAGTTTTAATTCCTAGATAAAAAGACCCACTGTTATGGGTCTTTTTATCTTTTTATTTTTTATTTTATTTTTTATTATTCTCCCTTAGCCGCTATATCGGCTAAAATCTGCTCCCTAATCTGGCTCATCAATTCTGGATGCTCCTTTAAAAAGGCCTTGGCATTTTCTCGGCCTACTCCTAATTTAGTCTCACCCAAACTATATGAATTGCCTGTTTTAGTAATTGTCCCTCTTTGAACTCCGGTATCTAATAGATCTCCGGCAACAGAAATACCTTCATTATACATGATATCAAATTCACAACTCTTAAAAGGAGCGGCTACTTTATTTTTGACAATTTTACACTTAACCCGATTGCCAATCATTTTATCACCCTGCTTAATTTGGGCAATCTTGCGGATATCAATACGCACCGAGGCATAAAACTTTAAAGCATTGCCACCGGTCGTTGTCTCAGGGTTACCAAACATAACTCCAATCTTCATCCTGAGCTGATTGATAAAAATAACAATGGTCTTGGATTTAGAAATAACTCCCGTCAGTTTGCGCAAGGCCTGACTCATAAGCCGAGCTTGCGAACCCATTTGGAGATCGCCCATATCTCCTTCAATTTCCTTTTTAGGCACTAAAGCAGCAACACTATCAACAACCGCCACATCAACAGCATTGGAACGAACCAGGGTTTCTAAAATCTCTAAAGCCTGTTCGCCGGTATCTGGCTGGCTGATTAACATTTCGTCTATATTCACCCCAATTTTTTTAGCATATTCTGGATCTAGAGCATGCTCGGCATCAATAAAGGCAGCAATACCGCCCTGTTTTTGCACCTCGGCAATAATATGCTGAGCTAAAGTAGTCTTACCGCTAGACTCTGGGCCATAGATTTCAATAATTCGACCGCGCGGCACCCCGCCGACCCCTAAGGCCAAATCTAATGAGAGGCAACCGCTAGAGACAGCATCTACATTAGTGTTCTGCGCCTCACCAAATTTCATAATTGCCCCCTCGCCATACATTTGGCGAATTTGATGAATAGCTGCTTCAGCAGCTTTTTCTTTGTCAGACAAATCTCCGCTGTTTACTTCTACTGGATCTTTGTCTTTCTTAATTTTTTTGTCATTAGTCATAGAAAAAATTAAAAAATAAACGGGGGAATTATTAAATTATTGTAGCACAAAATAAAATTTTGGTTAAATAACATCAAACCTAAATTATACTTACTCAAAATAATTTAACAAATGCCCAGTCATTACATAACAATTAGCGCCACGAGCATAATTACGCCAAGCCAAAATTAATTGATGCCAACTAAAATAGTTAACAGCTCCTAATGACTGCTGGGTCAAAGACTTAAAACGACGAGAGAATCTATGATATGTCTTATTTTTAGGCCGATGATAATCAAAAAAATGGCGATAACCAAGAAAAGTTAAACCATTTTGGGATTTAATAATATGAGTTTTATTTGGATGGAAAGTTAAACAAAAATTTTGAGATAAAAAATCAGCAGCTGCCAACCAAACTTGGCGTAAATTATGTTTATCATTACTTAATATAATAAAATCATCCATATAACGAAGATATAGTTTTGGGCCAAGCTCTCTTTTAATAAAATGGTCAAATCTATTTAGATAGATATTGGCAAATAACTGGCTAGTCAAATTCCCGATGGGTAAACCACGGCCTTTGTTTAGATTGTCCGCCCAATAAGAGCTAATAACTAGGCTCAATAGATCAAGAAGCTGCTGATCACCAATAACTCGCTTAATCTCAGTTAATAAAATATCATGGTCAATCATGGCAAAATAATGATAGATATCTCCTTGTAAGATCCAGGTTGGACGAAAATGAAATAACCAGCTATCTAAACGTTGTACCGCCATCTTATTGCCGTGTCCGCGACGGCAGGCATAACTATCATAGATAAAACGCCGATCAAAGATAGGTTCAATTACCTGACAAATAGCATGATGGACAATTCGATCAGTAAAAGGAGCAATGCTTATAAGGCGCTGCTTTGGTTCATAAATCATTTTCTGGCGGTAAGGTCCGAAAGAATATTCACTTTTAGCCAAGGAGGCCTGAAGATGATACAAATTTTCCTCCAGATTGGCTGTAAATTGCAATATCTCTGGCCGATAACGCCGACCCTTAGCTGCTTCTTTATAAGCTAAATATAAATTATCCCAAGCAATCACTTGAGAATAAAGATGGCTATTTAAATGCATAGATAACCGCTCAACCCTTCTCGGCAGGGTTCATAGAGGAGAACGATGCCGAGAAGGTCAAAGCTTTATTTTGCCTTAAAGTAGGCTGGGGAAATAGACTGGGGTCTTGGAGTTCGCTAATTATCTATAGGATAATTACTCTGACTCAGACCACTGGCTACCGCGCGCAGCGAAACCCAATGTTCGAATTCGTGTTAGACGTCCCATTGTTCAAATTCAAAGCTAGGACACCAGCGTTCGTCCCATTGTTCCAGTTGCCGCCACGGAGAAAAACAAATCTATCTATTACCCCTCCATTCTAAAAAAAGAACGGCTAAGAAAATTTACGCCGCCATCCAACTAACAAGCGGCCAATTTCTGTCATTTGCCTTGCAGCAAATTCATATTGAGACCCAGTAAATAAACTGTAATCCTTGGACAAACGAACTAAAACTTTAATAATTTCCTGTTGGACTAAACAATCATTAATTGTTGTACTTTTATCTGTTCTGTAATTAGCCACTATAATATTACGAAGCAATAACATTGATTCCTGTTGTAACTGCTGACCTAAACTATATTTATGGGCTCGACTAAATCTCTCCACCGCGGACTTAAGCCAAAGCAACCAATCATAAGTTTTTTGATAAACTATTAATTCTTCTACCATAATATCTCATTTTTAAAAATTTTTAAATCCAGATTTTAGATTAAAGAAGCGGCGCGGAAATTCGCGCCGCTGACCCCTGGCTACCGCGCGCAGCGAAACCCAAGGCCCGAAAACGTGAGAGACGTCCCATAGCTCAAATCCAAAGCTAGGACACCAGCGTACGTCCCATAGGGCCAGTGGCCGCCACGGAGAAAAACATAAGTATTCGAGTTATTAGGAGCGCCGCTAGAATAGATTCGGCCATAACCTTGGTTTGCATTCCAGGAAGGATTTAAAGGTAACAGACGTTCAGGAGGAAGAACGCCATAAGAAACAAGACCAGAATACTCACACCAGCCAAAGTCAGTAGGATTGGCAACACATTTAGGCTGATCTCTCTCTAAGATAGTAGCATCAGTCCATTCCCAGACATTGCCAGCTATATCCCAGATAATGGCGCCATTAGAAAGAGTCAAGGTACGCTGGTTAGCACCAGTAAGAGGATCAGTGCCATCCATGGCTGCACTGCTATCACTATTGCCTCGAGGGATATAGCCAGAGCCTATCTGACCTGAAGACCAATTTGTGGGTTGCAGTTCAATATTACGGACTATGGTCAGCCATTCATCTTCAGTTACAAGGTGAGCCCCAATGGATTGACATTCATTTTTAGCATTAGGTTGGGTAATATTAACCCAAGGGGTACCACCAGGTCGAGATTCTGGTTCATAACTAGCACTATATGTTTGGTCGCCATTGTCTTGACCTTTTATCTTAGCTTCATACTGCATTACACAAAAGGTGCGGGTATTATATAAAGTATTGCCTGGTACTTTAACCCAGTTGGAGGGACAATCATCAGTATTGGTTTCTTCCTCATAGATTAGTTCATAGTGTTGGGGATTAACTACAGTAGAGTAAAGATAATGTTTATTATTTTTAGGATCATCAGGTATTTTGGCAATATAGGTATTAAGGCCACAGGTAGAAGTAATACCTAGATCACTAAGACAGAGACCACCAATTATTCCAGTAGAGGTGGGAGCTGGGGGATAGGCACCAAAATCATCATAATACATCTCTAGAGCTAAAGAGAGATTGTGGATATCACTTAAACGACGAGAATCACGAGCTTTAGAACGAGCACTATTAAAAGCGACAACAGAGAGAGTAGATAGTACACCAATAATGGCAATAACTACGAGAAGTTCAATTAAAGTAAAAGCCTTATTATAATGATGAGGTAATTGTTGCTGAGAGATATTAGATTGGGAAGAATAACTAATCATGAATTATTAACTATTTATATAGACTACTAATAGTATAACATAATAATTAACCTTATGGGATATTATAACAAATATAAGGGGGGGGGACAAGTAAAATTGTTAACCAATAATTTCTTCAATACGGCGGAGATGGGAACTATCTGCCTGCCAATAGTCATAGACGCTAGTTAGGCCATGGCTGCCCCCTTCAAAACGATGGAAATCAGAGCCAGCAGTAATAATCATGTCATTTCTTTCCGCTAAATCTTGCAGATAAAAAATAGCTCCCAGACTATGATGCGGCGATAATACCTCTAGACCTTCTACTCCTAAAGATTTTAATTGAGCTACTAACTTAGCTGTTACTACCCTCCCCTTAGCAGGGTGACAAAATACTAATTGTCCGCCTAATTTTTTCTTTAAATTAACAACTTTCTCTAAATTAATAGTGCTTGGCCTTAACTTGCCTACCTTTTTATTATTAAAAAGCAAGGCGATGGCGTCTTCTTCTCTAAAAAATGGACTGTTTAATTCTTTAGCAATAATTTCTCGATTACCTGGCAAACTTAAAATAGCGTCTAGCAAGCCATTGGTTGGCACATAATTACTAAATTGATCAAGCACTGCTTCGCTGCCGGCCACTAATACTTTAGCTTCAACCAATTTAAGAAGATGCCACCTTAAACGGGCCAGCCAATGCCTTTGGGTATTTTTCATTAATTCGTTAAACTCTGGGCTATCCAGGGGCAAATTATACCACAAGATATTTATTTGTTGATTATTAACTCTGGTATAAATTTCTATCCCCGATACTACTTTTATTCCTAGCCTGTTACAGGCGGTATAGAACTCAGGATAGCCAGCTGTGGTGTTATGGTCCGTCAGCGAGGCTATTTTCACTCCTTCACGGGCTAAAAAATTAGCCACCTCGGTGGGCGACAAATATCCATCGGAACATGTAGAATGAATTTGTAAGTCAATGATCATAAATATAATAAATTAATTTCTATCTCCCCTAGTAGCCCTTCGGCCCGCTCTGGCTCAGGACCAGATTTAGTAACAAAATAAATGGCTGTCCGAAAGGCGGTAAAATAATAATATAATCTAAAACGTTCTAACCAATTTTCTGGCAAATTATTTCCCATAGCTTGATTATAGGATGAAAGGAATTTATCTTGAGCCTGATGCCAATATGATTCATCATTAATTTGGCCCAGACCCATAAAAATTAACTGCTGACTAAATGACCCAATGTCTCTTAAGGGGTCGCCTAAACAAAGATCAGACCAATCAATAATAGCTACCCCCCTGTCAGTAATAATAATATTTTCAGGGTGGACGTCGCCATGAATTATTGCTAGTTTGTCCGGTGTCGGCCAAAGCCTGCTTTCCCAGGCCTCTAAATAGTCATAAATCCTGACAAATCGTTCATAATGTTGAGGTGTGTTCCGTTGAATCCTCTCTAAGGCTCGCTCCCGTCCTGGTGTTATTTGACCAATCTTTTGAATCCGACTTTCTGGCGGCTCATTAAAGCCCAAAGTGAGAGTGTGCAGTCTAGCTAACCACTGGGCTATGGGGGTGAGCTGATTACTAATTTCTTCCCGGGAGTGCGTAGTAAAATATTGACACAAATTATCTCCCGGCAAGCCCAAATAAAACATCGCTCCGTATTGAGAGTCATAAAACAAGGGTCTATTAGTTAAAAATTGTCCTCCGGGAATATTCTTGCGCCAAATAAATTCCAGGTTCTCCATTGCTTGTCGCCGCGAGTCATTACTATGAGCTGAACAATATACTATGGCCTGATGTTCTAACCCACTATTTACATAAGAAACGAAGTAAGCTGCCACAATACTATAATAATCATGAATAATATTCTCTTTAATGATTTGAATATCGTGTACCACAATATTAGACCAGCAGAACTCTGATGTAGATAAACGTTCGTTCAAAAGCTGACTAACATGATGAGGATTGAAAAGATCTTCTATTTCTGCCATATATTTTTATTTAGACTCTGGCCACCGGCGCCAATGCTCTCGCCAAATCTTGGCTTGCAGACCGCAAAACATTTTATCTGCTTCCAGCTTCCATGGCTGGCTGCGGGGGTCCATAATAGAACGAACACTTCTAGTTAATTGCTCGGCTCCTCGGATAATTTCTTCTGGATTCCAAGCCCGTCCACCGAATAAGACAAAGTCACGATTACTAGCCCACCACCAGGCACAACTAGCCAAACCCCAGTGTAAATGCCGCGATACCCATTCTTGGTTAGCGTCACCCTTAAAATGAATAGCCGCCCGTTGAGCTAAATTGGCAAGAGACCATAATTTCTGTTGGATTTTATTACTCCGGTCATCCCAGATAGCATAAGGTTCTTTAGCTTTCAGTTCGGACGGCCAACTTTCCCAGGAGGCTGCCACAATATTGGCTATGGGATGAGGGCTTATGGCCATTGCTTCAGAAACCGTGAGCTTCTCAAGGGAATTATCCGCTAAGCATTTCTCTAGATTCCCACGAATATCTAAATGCCTAAGACCATATAACTCTCCATCGGTGGCTGTTAGTAAAATTTCCGGATAATTGATTTTAGCAGCTAATGCCTCGGGCGGATATTTTTGAGACCACTCTCTTTGTCGAACCGCCACCATCATACCTGATCCCTCATCTTGGTAAAACACCTGTTTAGGCTGATTTAAGGTTCCGCCAATATGAATTTCATCTACTACTGCATAGCTGTAACCTCTACCAGCTAGCCAAACTAAAAGTTCAGGAGAATAAGCAAGCTCAGGGGCAAAAAAGCCCGAGGGATGTTTAATCTTAAATACTTTAGCTAGCATCTTTTCTTGAGCCGCCACCTGGCAAGCAACTTCATCTCTTGTTATTTTAGGCAGCAAGGCGTGCCAATAGGCTGAGCCCAAGAGTTCAACTTGTCCGCGCGCTACTAATTTCTGCCAATTAGCAATTAATTCCTCTTGGTCTAAATCTAATAATCGCTCTAGCAGACAACCGCTAAAATTAAGGGTTATTTTAGCCTCAGGGTGGGTTAATAGAGCCTTGGCCCACCGCTTATAGCTTAATTTAGCCGCCTCTAAAACAAAGTCATTACTACTTAACGGCGGCTGATAAAAATGTAAAACATTAATCCAGCGCATATTAGTATCTTAAAGCTCGTCGATATAAACGAATATATTTTTGAGCCGGTATTTTCCACGAAGTAGCCTGTTTCATATCCCGCCGCACCAAAGCATCCCAGCTGGGCTCATGATAAAAATCTTCAATAGCCCTAATAATAGCGGTATATAAGGCAATATTAGAAAAACTGTTAAAAACAAAGCCGGTACCCCGCTTAGTTCGAGGATTATAATTAGTAACTGTATCATTAAGTCCGCCCACATTACGGACAATAGGGACACAACCATAACGCATAGCAATTAATTGGTTAAGACCACAAGGTTCATGGTGCGAGGGAAGAAGAAGACAGTCGCTGCCTGCATAAATTAATTGCTCAAGTTGCCAATGGTCATCATATGGAAGGAAAATTAAACGTTTAGGATAGTGCTTCTGCCAATCTTTTAATTTATCTATATAATAAGCATCGCCATCACCTAAAATAATAAGCTGAAGCTCTTGCTTAAGCAGCCAATCCATAATACCCATAATAAGACTAAAACCTTTCTGAAAAGTTATGCGGGAGGTTACACAAAATAAAGGTATATCTCTACTTACTGGCAATCCTAATTTTTCTTGCAAAGCTGCTTTATTAGCAGCCTTGCCTTCAATCGCGGTATGCCAATCATATTGTACCGGCAAACTTTTATCACTAGCGGGGTTATAATCAAAATAATCAATGCCATTAATAATCCCAAAGAGACGGTCCGCGCGATGACGCAGGATGCGATGTAGATTTTGACCAAAATGCCGGGTCATAATCTCCTCGCGGTATTGTTCACTAACCGTATTGATAATATCGGCATTAAGAATGGCCCGTTTAACAAAATTAACATATTCTAAATCCGGATCATTAAAGGCCGGCAATTTTTTAATACCAAAATCTTTCTTTTCCAGCGGTGTCTCCCACCAATTATGGCCAAACTGAAAAATTAGATTATGAATAGTAAAAACTGTCCGAGCTCCCCGTAGGGCTGGTGAGTATTTAAACTGAGTATTAAGAAGCTGAGGGATAAGCCCAGACTGCCAATCATGACAATGGATAATGTCTGGTTGAAATTGGAGCAATTCCAATAACCGCAAACTCGCAACATCAAAAAGATAAAAACGGGCGTTATCATTAGGAAAACCATAAATCTCCGGTCTTAAGCCAAAATAATCCTTTTGCTCCACAAAATAAACCGGCAGACCGTCCATTAAATAACCCTGCCAATAATTAACACTCACCGTCTGACCACCGATATCCAGCAAAATATTATGATAAATTTCTTTAAGCTTAAAAGCCGTCTTATCTATAATCTGGTTATATAATGGAGTAATTACTATTACTTTGTGGCCTAAACGACTAAGTGCTTTAGGCAAACTTCGGGCTACATCAGCTAGCCCGCCAGTCTTGCTAAAAGGCGCTACTTCTGAAGCGATACTAGCTATCTTTAATATTTTTCCCATAAAATTAAACTAATAAAGTTGTCCGGCTCTGTGCCGCACATAAAGCTATGGCTAAACCATCAGCCGCATCGTCGGGCTTGGGGATAGTCTTAAGATTAAGCATTAATTTAACCATCCTTTGAACTTGCTGTTTACTGCCTTGCCCATAGCCAACCACTGCCTGCTTAACCTGCAATGGAGTAAACTCTAAATAGGGAATAGAACGTTGGCCGATAGCCAACATCACTACCCCGCGGGCCTGCCCTACACCAAAAGCAGTGGTGACATTACGGCAAAAAAATAATTGTTCAATACCAACTAAATCTGGCTTGTACTTATTTAATACCTCTTCTGCCTTGTGATATAGCAAAGAAAGCCTCTTGGTTAAATCAACCTTGGCTGGCGTCCTTAATGAACCATAGTCAAGACAAGTTAATTTATCTCCTTTAACTTCAATAACCCCAAAGCCAGTATCAGCTAGGCCGGGGTCAAAACCTACAATAATATAATGTTGTTTAGCTATTAATCCCATTCAATATTAGTATAATAATCACTAACATCCTCGCATTCTTCTAATAATTCAATAAAATTCTCCAATTTTTCTTTATCGGCAGCATCATTAATAATAATTTTTTCTTTAGCTATCTGCTGTAATTCAGCTACCTCAGTATTAATTGATAACCCTTCTAAAAAAGTCTTAACTTTCTGTAAATCTTCTGGCCTAGTATAAATAGTTATACCTTCATCTTCTTTAAAAATATCTTCCGCTCCTTGATCAATAAGCTGAAGCTCTAAATCATCCCAATCTGCTATTTTATCTTTTAATGATTCACTGGCTATTTGGATGACCCCTCGGGGAGTAAAATTCCACATTACTGGAGCCAAGCTACCACCCACCCTAGAAAAAAGATGGCGGATAGTAGCCGCGGTACGATTGCGGTTATCGGTAAGACATTTAACAATAAACTGACTGCCAGCTGGCCCCTTGCCTTCATAAATCAACTCTTCAATTTGCTGTCCCTCACCACCTCCAACACCTCGCTTAATGGCTCTTTCAATATTTTCTTTAGGCATATTGGCCTGTTTAGCTTTCTCCATAGCCAGGCGTAAAGTAAAATTAGTAGCCGGGTCTCCACCTTTATCACGAGCCGCTATACTAATTAAATTGCCTAGTTTGGTAAAAATAGCGCCACGCTTGGCATCAACTACAGCTTTTTGACGTTTAGTAGTCGCCCATTTAGAATGTCCAGACATAAAAAATCTTTGAATAGTAATAAGCTTAATTCTAAATTACCACACTTTTTGATAAAGAGCAATAATCTTGCTATAATAATGAAACTTAATAACCAATAAATTATGTCTATTCTTGATAATCCCACTAAGCGTCTGGCTCTAGATAGCCATAAAGTTGGCGAGTCTATAGCCCTACTGCCTAACCAATTAACTCAGGTCTTAGATGACATCAATAGACAGCCTCAGTCTAAATTAGCCCACCCAGTAAATAAAATTGTAGTCAACGGGATGGGCGGTTCTAATTTAGGAGCCCGACTTATTGCTTCAATCTTAGCCGAAAAATTACCCCTGCCCCTGCTAATAGAGCCAGGCTATACTGTCCCTGGCTATATTGACCGTGAAACTCTTTATATTATTAGCAGTTATTCAGGAACCACCGAAGAACCCCTAAGCGTCATCCCAGAGCTTAAAAAACGGCACTGTCAAATAGCCGCTATCACTGCCGACTCTTCTAATAATCCCTTAGCGCATCTAGCTCGCCATAATAATTGGCCAGCCTATATTTTTGACCCCCGCTACAATCCTTGTGGGCAACCCCGCCTAGGTTTAGGGTACGCTACCTTTGGACTTCTGGGATTACTTTATCAGCTACAACTTTATTCTTTAGATATCAAAGCCGCTCAACAATTAGTCAAAGGGCTAACTAAACTTAATGAAACTTGGCTGCCAGAAAAGCCAACCAATAAAAATAAGGCTAAGGAGCTAGCTACCAAATTATATGGCCGTCAAATCTGGCTCATCGGTCCTGACTGCCTCAGCGGCAATCTCCATATTTTACGCAACCAATTAAATGAAACAGCTAAAAATCTAGCTAATTACTTAACTGTCCCAGAATTAAATCACTATGCCATGGAAGGACTCTCATTCCCCCCTAACCTGTCAGAAACAATGATCATCCTGTCTTTTAAGATTAAGGGCCTGCCTGACCGTCTAGAACGACGGCTTTATCTTACTGATAAAATTTTTAAAAAAAATAAATTACCAGTATTAAGCTATCCGGCACAATCTGCTAGCCGCCTGGGAGAGGCCTTAGAAATATTGGCTTTGGGCAGTTGGCTGAGTTATTATTTGGGCTTGCTTAATGGGGTAGATCCGGCTAAAATCCCTTGGGTAGACTTATTTAAAAAAGAACTGGCTTAATTTTTAATTTAAATAATATGACTATTAAGGAGGGGCTTCGGCTAATTTTTAGCCGAAAAAAAATCTTATTAACCGGGCTAATAACCAGCAGCTATTTATTTTATCTACCGCCCGCTGTCCAGGCGCAAACATTAGCATTCCGAGAACTATTGCCACGGCCGACTGGCGATGAAGTAGAATACTTGGAAATTGTGAACTTAGGCCAAGAAAATATAAGCTCGGCTGGCTGGCATATCGCCGACGAAGCTAAACGTGATCAACCTAGCCCTCTGCCTGACTGTCTTCTTGCCCCAGGACAAATTTGGCACCTTGAGGCCAAAACTCTTGGTCTTAGCTTAAATAATGAAGCCGAATCTTTATATCTATGGCAACCTGACGGTACCTTAGCTGATTCTGTAAATTATACTAAAGCTCCTAGCGGCGCTGTTTACCGCCGTCATGAGAACGACTGGGGGTGGACAGAAAACACTATGAGCTTAAGCTCTACTGCTCCCATAGTCCCAGAAACCACTACCCCTCCAGCTAATAAAACAACGACTACTCTGGATAAGGTCCAGGGTATAGTTAGCGCTCTGCCCTACCAATTATCTAGCCAATATTTTTATATCACTTCTCCAGACAATACTAGTGGATTAAAAATCTATTGCTATTACAAGCTCTGGCCTCAATTAAAGTTAGGAGATCTAATTGAAATAAACGGCACCCTAGTCTCCACCACCCAAGAAATTAAATTAAATATTAAAGGCCCGCAAGATATTAAAATAATGTCTAGCAATAACCCATTAAAGGTTAAAGAAATTACCACACCAGATATTAATACTCTAACCCCAGGACAATTAGTGGCCATTAAAGGCAAAGTAGCAGCTAAGAATCAGTCAACTATTTATTTAACCGATGATTTTGGCGAAGTACTTATCCAGCTAAAAACTGGCACCGACCTTAAAAATAGTAATTTTACTGTGGGAGAAAGATATAGAATAGTTGGTCTTGTTATAGACAATAATGGTCGGCGCCTGGTGCCTCGTCAAATAAGTGATGTCCAAAAAATTATTCAGCCAGCTACCACTGCGGCTACCACCACTCTAGACTTGACTACTACAACCGTTGCTAAAACTACCTCGCCATTTACTTGGCTAGGAGGGTTATTAATTGCTGGTATAATTGGTGGTTTAGCTTATTGGCTCTCTAAGGCCAAAAATGTTAATTAAATTAATACTAATAATCTCCTCTCCCTACTCGCTTGAATTTCACCCCCGGAACTGACTAGCATCACCGGCTTCGCGGACAAACCGATAATTTTTATTATAATATCCAATCAACCCAATTATAACAAAAGTCATCCATCCCTGATTGCTTACTCATATTTTCCTATTCTATTTCTTAAACAAATCCAAATATTCTTTTAATGCAAACAGTCTATTTCTTGAAAAGTCGGTTATTTCTGTAAGTAAATCTAATCCAACTAACGCTTTAATAAGCCGATTAGCGCTATTAAAACTTATTTTCATCTCTTTCATCACCTTTTTATTATCAATAATTGGACAAGAGAACATAAAAAGCAAAAGTTCCTGCGCTTTTTTGGCACGAGGTCCAAGCGTTATTATTGCTTCTTCATATTTCTGGCGTAAATTTATTATTGATTTAAAAGTCTCCACACTATTCACGGCGGTCTCAATTACTCCATTCAAAAAAAATTTTATCCATTGTTCTAAATCATTATTTTGTCTCACCATTGTTAGCGAGTCATAATAACCCCCCCTATGCTTTTCAAAGAAAGCTGATAAATAGAGCGTCGGTTTAGTCAAAATGCCGGCGTCAATTAATTGAAGTGTAATTAACAATCTGCCAATTCTTCCATTACCATCTAAAAATGGATGGATAGTTTCAAATTGATAATGGCAAATGGCAATCTTGATCAAAGTTGGAATTTTTAAATTTTTATTGTGCCAAAATTTTTCAAGATCGCTTAATAAATCAGGGGCTTCGCTGTGATGCGGTGGAATAAAAAAAGCATCGGTCAATGAAGAACCACCAATCCAATTTTGACTTTTCCTAATTTCTCCAGGTAATTTATATTCTCCGCGAACATCTGATAGTAAAATTTGATGGGCCTTTTTTATTAAACGAATACTTAAAGGAATCTTTATTAATTCTATTATGGCAAAATCCATGGCTTTAATATAATTTTGGACTTCACCCCAATCATCTCTTTTCTCTGGAATGATTTCTTCTTTTGGCAATATCACTTCCTCGACCCCGGTCGTTGTTCCTTCTATCATGCTTGATTTTGCGGCTTCTTTGACTACGTGCATTTTAATAAAAAAATCAACATCAGGGATGAGTAACGAATAAGCATTTAATTCACCCAAAAAACGCATTGCTTGAGCAAGTAAGATATCAATTTCTCTATCCTGCCATTCAAAATCTCGATTAATAAAAGATGGACTAAAACTTTTATATTGATATTGCTGTTTATATATTCCCGCTTTAAAATTTTTCATAAGTTTGACAATATAGTTTACTATATTGTCATTTTACTAAAATTTTGGAAATATATCAAATTATATCTCCATTTTAGATAAATCCCCATTTTAAAAAACTAAAAAATTAATCTTTAGTAATAATAGCATAATTAACTACTCCAATCCCCTAAATCTTGCCTAATTCCACTAATTTTTTAGTTAATTAAGATGACGGCGGAGGAAAACACTAGACGGAAAATAGTCCCCCAAATAGTGGTGTCTGCTGGATGATGTCAGAACTTTCTTTGAACAAAATCCAGGGGATTTCGCCGATTGAATCCCGCCCAGCGTTTCCGCCCGCCCGCCATGCCCGCTTCACGGACGAGCCGATGATTTTTTATTATAATATCAAATCAATCCAATTTTCAAAAGAATTATCCTTGAGATCCTTGCTTGCCTTGTCAAAATAAACCCAGCGTCCGCGATAATTTCGTTCAGTATTGGCGACTATTCCGCCAAAACATTTTTTGCCTTTTTTAATTTCGCTCTGAATGTATTTATACAATCCGTCAATTTTGGGTCCGGCAATCTGTCTTGTAAATCCGGCTTTAGTGTCAATCAAACCAATCCTCCCATCCATCAACTTCACAATAAAATCAACATAAAAAGGTTTCTCTTCTCCATCGCCATAAGGAACGGCAAAAAATGTTGCGTCCCTATCGCCATTTTTGAACCACCACTCAACTTGTTCTGATTTTTCCAAAAATTCAATAAAAGCCACTTCCGTTCTCCATTTCTCGTCGCTATAAAACGGCTGCATAATTGATTTTTGTGTTTCAACTTTTTTATACTCGCCTCCATAAGACAAAGTTTCAGGGATATTCCAATTCGGCACATCGACCATTTCGCTTTCTCTTTTCTCAGCTTCTTCTTTGTATTTTTCTTTGGCCCTATCTAAAACATTGATAAAATGCCGAGAATTTTTGTCGCTCAAAACTATCTGGACAATTTCTTCCCAAACATCACCGTACCACATTTTTAATTCCTGCTCAAAAAATTTATAAATTGCTTCTTTAACTCTGCCAACCGATCTATCCTCGGGATAAAAAGGAGTTAAATTATTTCTCACGAAAAAATCAAATAATTTCTGTAAATCAAAGCCGCCAACTTTTATTGCTTTATCTCCAACAATTTTGGCGCCTGCCAAAGCATCAACGTCTTCAGCTTTGTAATCAGAGATAATTTTTAGGTCCAACTTTTTCACTTTCGTATCAATCTGTTTCTTCAAATTATATTTTTTAGCTTCTTCTAAAAATATCTCAATAAAAAACGGAGATAATCTTGTTTTTTCTCGGTGTCTTTTTGGATAACACGAAAGTAAACTCAATTGAGGGTCAAAACTCCTTTTGCTTGTGTAAATTGTGATGTAGTCTTTGGCAATGTCTTCTTTAATCTCTATATTATCTAAATTGGTATAAACATAGCCGTAATTCAAAATTTCGTTTCCATAATGGCCCTTGTCTGGCTCGGGCATACGCATAATTCTGCCGACCGTCTGGATTGAAAAAATCGGGCTGTGCCACTCCCTAAATAAAACTAAAATCTGTGCCCTCGGGCAATCCCAACCTAAAGCGATGGCCTGCTTGAAAATCAAAACTTCAACTTCGCTGTCTTGCTTTTCAACATTTTCTTTATTGATGTGTTCACCCGAAAGCCAAATTGCCAACTTATTATTACCCTTTTCTGTTGAAATTCTATACTTATTTTTTAAAATACCTTCTACTCGTTCTCTTATTCTGTCCTCTAAGCTTGTTTTTCTATCTGGCAATTGAATCAATACTAAGGGATTTATATTAACCTTTTCTTTTTGAAATTCGTTTACTAATTCCTGTCTCTTCTTCATTGCCGCGTCTATAACTAATTCTTCGCTACCACCGCTTAATTGTTGTGTCTGGATTTTTCCTTGCTTTATTAAATTTTCAAATTCATCATTTAAAATAATGGCTTTTTTAATCATTCCTTCTTTTTTAACATCCTCTAATTGAACAAATACCCTTTCATCTTCATCAGCAATTGTCGCCGGTGTTGCCGTAACCTCAATTGTTAATTTTGGCCCAATCATCTGAATTAAGCCCTGCGAAATTTCACTGGTAGCGTGATGGTGGGCTTCGTCAATAATTAAAACTATTTCTCGGCCTTCTTCTTTTGTTCTTTCCAAAACTTTGGATAAATTAAACTCCTGCTCGTTGTCCCGAATATAGATATTGTCCGCCCTATTTATGCTTTCCCAGTTAAAAAATAAAATCTCGTTTTCACTAATTTTCCTATCATCCAAATCCTCAAAATAGGAACATTTCAATGCCTGGCTTGTTTCAAAATAATTTTCTAACTTTTCTCGGCTTTGTATGTGCAGTTGCCTTGGGGCCGTCCAAATAAAGCTTAGGGATTGCCTAATCTCTCTATCATCAACTAACTGCTTCAAAAATTCCGCCATCATTATTGTTTTACCCGAACCAGTCGGCGCTTTAAAAACCAGTTTTTTATTATTAGAATAACCCAGAAGCCGTTTGCTTTTGGTTAATAATTCATCAATTGCATTTTCTTGGTAAATTTTTAATTGCATAGTTAACTTGTGTTATTTAAAGTTATATTTCTTTTCTCTTGCCTCAAATGCTGTCCGTCCACCCTCAAGTATATGTATTGCTTTTTCTTTAATTATTGGCTCTTCAATAGCCCCCATCGTGTAAGATATTTTTCCGTTGTTATATTCTGCGATTATAATTTGCTCCGCATCACTATTAATTACGACATTTGCATTATTTGAAGCAATAATAACTTGGCGATTTAATTTTGTTCTTCTTATAGCGTCAACCAATTCATTCATAATAAATTCATTATCAAGATTATCATCTGGTTGATCAATAAAAATAGTATTTTCGCCTTGAGCTAAATATACTTTAAGTAACACGGTACATTTCTGCCCTAATGAAAGCTTTTCTAAATAAATATCGTTAAAGTAGGTTTCAGTATGAAGTGAAAGATAATCTCCGAAAAGCCATTCATATAAATGTTCGCTTGTTCTTGTTGATTTCTTTATTTTTAATAATTCACCAACTTTTTGTTTCATTATTGCGATTAAACTACCTATTTTCGAATTACTACTTTCTGGTTTTATTATTTCTTCTATGGTATTGATTGTGTCTTTAAGAAATTCGCTCTCTAGCAAACTCACCTTTTGTGCCTTCGATTCTTTGAAAGTGCGTAGATCTAAAATATCCTCACCTATTTTTGCGAAATTTTTAAAATCAAAAATTAAAGATGATTTAAACTCTACGCTGACTAATATTTCATAAGCATCTTTAGAAAATACATCTATAATTTCCTTATATTTTTCCCTTAATAATAGATATGTATTAAAAAGCTGTTCGTACAATGTCCATCGTTTTTCGATTTTTTCAGATAAAGATTGATTCATCTCATCTATATTCTTCTGCTTGTTTTTTAATGAATCAATTGCGGCATCTACTTCTTTTATTTTATTCAAGAGAACAATGTATTCCTTTTTATCTTTTTGTAATCTTTCGATTTTATCGATTTTATATTGGGTTTGTTCAATGTTTTCACTAATAACTGATAATTCAAGAACGGCTTTCTTTTGAATATTTTCTATTTGATCTTTAATAGTCTTATATTCAATTACCCCCATCGTTACATTTTTTAGATTTAACTCGTTAGTTAAATTTTTAATTATTTCTATGTCTTTATTCAGATTCTCAATTTGGGTAAATTTTTCTAGCGTATTTTTTATTAAACGATTCAGATTTGATAATTTATCTCTTCTATCTTTAGAAACTGACAATTCTTTTTGAAATTTATTTGCCTCATCAAGTTTTTCTTTTGTAAATAACTTCTCTGCCGAACTTATTCTTTCTTGAATATCTATCCTCTCGGTTTCTTTTAATTTGAGTTGTCTATTAATATTTTCTATGTCTTCATTTTTTATTTGTGTCTCAATAGTAAATATATCCTGATTTAATTCCTCAATTTTTTGTTTTATTTCTTTTTTGTTTGCTCCATTTTCATAATACTCAAAATAAGCAGTAGAATTTCTTACCCTGTCGCTTTTAAATATTAAATTCTGAAGAAAATTGTGAAACTCTTGGGTATTACCTATTTTATTTTCTATTTGTCCTTGTGGAATATATTCAATATCAGAATCAGTTACAAATTTAGACTCCACTAGCTTTTTACTAAAATTTTCTTGATTCAAAAAATTAATACTTACAAGTAAATCCTGTCCTTCGTTAAAAATTCTATTCACAAAGGAATTTTTATTGGACGAATCAATTTTGTCTGGATAACAATTGGCAACTAAATCAAGTAAAGCGGTTTTCCCCGACCCCTTACCTCCAATTATGGCTACTAAATTTTGATTTAAGGGTATTTCCACATTTTCTATAGAAAGATTTTTGTTTATGCTACCATTACTAAGTTTTATAGAACCAATTGAATAAGAACTTTTTAATGGTTCCGGGTCGTTTTCTTGTATCCTTATTCTGTCTTTCGGTTCATAAATAATCTGTTTTAACCCTTCAAAAGTCGGATCTGCTTTAATCCAAGTATAATTTTTGCCTATTACTTCCGTCGAATGCCCATTTTTATATTGAAGTTTTGATCTATCGCAGGCATCGGAAGTTATAATGCACGGAAATTCCTGTTTAATGTTAGGAAAAACAATATTGCGATAATTATTAACTTGTTTTTCATTAGATACTTCAAAAATATCTACCAAAAATGCTAAATCCTTTTTTAGAACAGATCTAACATCGCTATCTAATTGCTCTATGCTATTTGATTTATTACCAGCATGTAGTAAGACGAGGCCACCTAACTCATGGATCTTTTGACACGCTTTCTCGAAATCACAGTAAATTTGATTATCACCTTTGTTCTTTATATCATCTTCTGAAAGATCGAGGGGGCAAAGTAATTTATCATAAATAGTTTTTGAAGCAATTAATGAATCAAAAAGTCCAATAATATGTATCCCTCGATTTCCTTTGTCGGTTCTTAGCTCAACGCCGGGCAATACCACTAGATCTCCTCGAGTTTCTTTTACGATCTCGTCAATGCCTTTTACAGTATGATGATCTGTAATTGCGATAACAGACAAGTTTTCTGCTATTGCTTTATCAACTATATCTTTTGCAAGCGCATTACATTTTTTATCCCAATCATAAGAAGCGGGGGTATGAACATGTAAATCCCACTTTCTCCAAGTCGAACCTCTTAGATAAGGAAGTTTACTACTTTGGTTATTTGCACTCATAATATTTTACTTAAAAATCCTCCTATATACCCGCAAAATCGCTTCGGGTATGGGGTATAATTGAACTTCTTGTTTTATGTCTTCAAACTCTTCTTCAAAAGTCTCATCACCTAAAGAAAAAATATAAACGCTGAATTTACCTTTTATATCTTTAATCGCTTTTTTGAAAGCCAGAATTGCGGCTTGGTCCCAAATAATGCCGGTATAATGATTTGAATTTTTGAAAATTTTAAATTTTTCATTGTCAACAACTTTTTCAAAAGTTCCCTCTTTCACGCAAAGCATCTCTGTTGCTTGTTTGGTAAGTTTAATTTTATTTATGTCCGTCAGCTCTGCATCAACAAAATCGGTTTTGAAATATTTTAAATTTCCACCTAAACCTTTTACATCTTTACCTTTTAAATTTTTATATCCCTCAATAACTTTTTTAATTCTTGGATAGCAAACATCAGTACAAATGTTTTCTTCGTTGTTTGTACAAATAATACTTGTCCTTCTACCCTGGTCTAGGTTATTCAAGTTTAATACTGCGTGAGTAGTAGTCCCTGACCCTGCAAAAAAATCAAGAACTATTATATCCTTTTCTTTATTTGTTATTGAAATAATAAATTCAATAAGTGCTCTTGGCTTTGAATATGGAAAATTAATTCCCATTTGTATTAGTTCCTTTGAACCAAGGGAGTTTGGCATATCGTCAATAAAACTTAATGGTCTTATTCCAGTTTCTTGTCTTTCGTGTAAATACAATTTTGTGTAAATATTCCACTTAGCCTTTTTACCATCTTCATCAACAAGTGGAGAGGTATTTGTTTTTTTATAAACAACTCTATCATCAGCATTGTTTTTAATAAAAGTTTTTTCTGACCATCTCCAAAATCTGTCTCCTGGAGGGATAACTTTTGAGTCATCAGGGCAGGTAATGTAATACCGACTTGGACGATTGCCCTTCAGTGCAGGCATATATAGAGACACTATATTATAACGACCTCTTGAATCTTTATATTTGAATAATTTCAAATAGGATTCCTTTTTTTGTGCGATTGGGTCGTCAAACCCACCTAACCGTAAGCAATTTTTTGCATAGGCAAGTATATAATCTGTTGAAGGCGAAAAGAAGTTTCCTTTATTGCTAGTAGCTTTAGATTTTCTGGATATGATGGATAATAAATTTTCTTCTCCAAACACATCATCACATACAATTTTAAGTTGTGCCAATTCATCATCACCTATTGATATAAATATAACCCCCTCGTCAGATAGTAGAGTTTTTGCAAGCCGTAGGCGCTTACTCATGAAAGTAAGCCACTTGCTGTGTCTATAAGAATCTTCTCTATCGACATATCTATCGTTATATTTAAAATCCTTGTTTCCTGTGTTATACGGCGGATCAATGTAAATGACATCAATTTTGCCTTGGTGGGTATAATTCAAAACTGAAAGAGCGTGGTAATTGTCGCCCTCAATCAGTAAATTTACCGGCTTATCTTTGTCGGTGATTATTTCCTTATTTTTAACCTCTTTCAGCACCGGTAACTTTTCTTTACACATCTCAACAACTTCTTCAGGTTTTTCTTCCCAAACAAGCCCGTATTTTTTCTTTTTCTTCAGTTCCTTTTTCAGCCGTTCAATTTCGGCTTTTAATTTTTCAACTTCTAATTTTTTGGTCATATTTTACACTGTGAATAAATCTATATGTTGACAAGCTATGTTAATCTGCTATACTGATCATGTCTTTCAGTTTTGTCTATAGAACTGAAAGGGTATTACATCCTAGGGTAACCTTCCTCGCGGAGGGTTACTTTTATTTTGGACGATGTTTTAATGCTCTTCCCCATATATCATCTTTAATAGTTAACACATCACAATAACCATCGCCGCCCGTGCGTAATTCTTTGGAAATATTGTTTTTAGAAGAAAAGATATAAACCTTTTTATGTTTCTTGTGCAAATAAGTCACCAATGCTAGAAAATCGGAATCTCCAGTAAATAAAACCGCGATATTATATTTTTTAATGTGATGCAATGCGTCAATGGTTATCTCAACATCCATATTGCCTTTTTCTTCGATTAACTCTCCTTCCGGAGTGATAACACTTATACGTTTCAGTTCTTTCTTGCGGACAGTAAATTTCAATCCTTTTTTCAAAAAAGTAAAAAACTTATACTGGCCGTCCAAACTATAATTTCGTGTACCGTTAGCGGGATAAGCAGAGTAGTAAAAAACTTCTATTGATGAACCGTTGAATTTTTCTTTAATAAAATTTTTTAATTTTTCATAATCAAAAAGTTTTCCTTTGGCTTTTTGCGCCTCCCAAAGATTTGAAGCGTCAATAAAAACATAAATACTATTTTCTTGTGTAGTTTCTTCACTTACTTTATCAAACATATCTTTTTAGTTTAGATTAACCCCTTATTTTTAAAACTAAAGAAATCGTCTTTAACTACAATAATATGGTCAAATACTTCAATTCCTAAAATTTTACCTGACTCTACTAATTTTTTAGTTAATAATAAATCGTCCTCTGACGGCTCGGGGTCGCCTGATGGGTGGTTATGAGCAAATACAACCGAAGCGGCTTTATTTTTTATCGCTTCTGCAAATACTTCGCGCGGGTGAACAATGCTTGCATTAAGACTACCAACTGAAACTTCTGCGATTGAATAGTTTCGGCTATTAAGAGCAATGATATAAAAATGTTCTTTATGATAATCTCTGAGTTTGCTTTTTATCAGCCGATAAACTTTTTCTGGATCAGTAAGCTCTTTGCTTTTATATGACGGGGCTTGGGTGGAAAGCCGACGACCAATTTCAAAAGCGGCTCTTATTTGAGCGGCTTTTGCTAAGCCAATCCCTTTAATTGAGGATAATTCCTCAATACTTGCTTCTGATAATTTTTGTAAACTCCCGAAATGGCTCAATAGTTTTTGAGCCGTAATCGCCACCGATTCGCCAGCAACACCCCGTCCTAGAATAAGCTGCAATAATTCTTGAGCCGAGAGAGCTTGTTCGCCGAATTTGACCAATCGCTCACGCGGCCGCTCATCTTTTGGTAAGTCGTGGATAGTAAATGATTTATTCATATTCTTACTTCAATAAAGCGTCAACGGAAACATCAAGGGCTTTAGCTAATTTCTGAACCGTGTCAATTGAAGGATTGATTATACCGCCCGACTCCAGCTTTATGACCGTATTATAGGAAATATCAGCCAATTTAGAAAGCCGGTCTTGAGATAAGCCCTTTTGTTTCCTTAACTTTTTTATATTTTTGCCTATTGGTGAAATCTCTCTTAACATTATAGTATTATAATAAAAGTAATCTCTATCTATAATGATAATACAAAATTATTTTGATAATGTAAAGAGAATTTTAGGGAGTCTAACTTCAAATGCCCGCGCACGGAAGGGCTGAGGTCTATTTTCCCCTCGTTCGATCCCGCTGCTGTCCAAAAAAATCGCTGGGGTTTCCAGCAGGCGGGCAAAAACGCTGTCCAATAGAACCACCACATTGAATTACTTGCTTCTCTTAGGGCTTCGTTCCTCGCCTTGGCGGGCAATTTTGCGAGCAAATAAAAGGGCTTTGGGAAATTAATTGAAAGTTCTTACTAGCTGATTTGATGGTTCGCAAACTTGAAAAGCTTGCTTGTTTTGAAAAACAGAAGCTGACTTTTTCGCCTTTGGCGAAGGGCAAGACAAGGTTTTACTAAATTATCAGTGTAAAACGCTGCCCTATTTCAAAAATGATTAAGGAGCCAAACTATAATTAAACACTTTATCTATTGCCGAAAATCAACAGAGGAAAAAGCAAGACAAATTTTGTCCATTAAAGTGCAACTTGCCGAGCTTCGTGATTATGCCAAGCAAAAATAATCTTTTTGTTGTTAGAGAATAACCGAGAGCCGAATGGCAAAAATTAGGCGAGACAACTAATTCAATATTGTGGACGATACTGGACTTGAACCAGTGACCTCTACGATGTCAACGTAGCGCTCTAACCACCTGAGCTAACCGTCCCCTTAATATTTTTTATTGTAAGAACTTAAACCATTATTGTCAACCAAAATAAAACTATATTAGTGCGCCCGGATGGATTTGAACCATCGACCCCCGCTTTATAAGAGCGATGCTCTAACCGCTGAGCTACGGGCGCTCATTAGTTTGTTATTTTATTTCTGCTAACCGTTGGCTTAAAATGGGCAGAATTAATTCCATGGTGGACGAAAGAGGTAAATTACTAGTGAAAGTAACAAAATGTTCTGACCCCACCGGACTAAAATCTTGTAGCCATGACTGAAGATCAATAGCTCCAGTGGCATAAACCACCACCCCTGTTCCAGTTTCTGAACTAGCACGTTCTAATGACTTATTAACTTCTTTAAGAGAACCCTGATTCTTTAGCAGTGACAGAGAAACAGTTGGCTGAGCTGAGGCCAGGTTATAAAAAACTGCTATTACTTTAGCATCTTGCAGACCGATTAACAATCGCTCAATAGCTTGACGAATTAAGGAAACAGAGGGTACAACCTCATTACTATCTAATTTGGACCAAATTAAACCATTGTCGGCCTGCTCTAAATTTGATAAAATTTTGCCCCACAAATGTAAGGTGGAGAGTTCCACCGAAGCATACCAGCCGTTAACAATATCTTCCCGCCGCGCCCCCTCTTTAATTAAATTCGCAGCTGCTACTAATACTTGGGGTGTTGCCTTAGTATTAGTAAAATTTTTAGTTTCATAAATTAACCCTGCTAATAGATAAGTAGCCTCATCAGCATTTAAGGGCCAACCCATGGCGTGAAATAAATCATAGATAATTTCAGCTGTAGAACTTGCCACTAAATCTACTAAATTGATCTGGCCGTAATTTTCATTATCTACCTGACAATCTATATTAATTATTGGTGTCTGATAAAATAAACCAGAATTTTGATTATAAACCTCCCCTAGCACCTCAGGGGCGGCTACCCCTATAGTAATTATCAAATCATAAGGCGGACGGCCAAAAATTAACTCCACATCCTCTTCGGTAAATTGACCGCCATTGGGTTTAATAAAAAATTTTAATTTATCTCCCTCAATTTTATATTTTACCTGACCAACTTTAGTGCGACCTAAATTTAAACTAATAATAAAATCCTCGCTAGGTAGTTCTAGATTCGGCTGGATAATAGACCCAAATACTAGCCAATTAGAATCAAATGGAGCGTTGGCTATAAAATCGGTTTGGATACCTGCTTGTCTTAAACCACTAACTAAAGCCATCGCCGCTACACCATTGCTGGGGGTAACTTTAATATCAGCCGCTACCAAGACATGATGGGCTTGTCTAATGGTCTGTAAAATTGTTTCTTCAAAATTTAACATAGTCTCAGTGCAGGCGGCGGGACTTGAACCCACATGGATTGCTCCACATGCTCCTAAAGCATGCGTGTCTACCAATTTCACCACGCCTGCCTAAATTTAGCTAATAAGCTATTGTCAGGTAAAAATAGTCTTTTGTCAAGACTGCTATTCCATGCTATAATTTCACAATAGTTATCACTAAAAATATTAATTATTATAATTAGCCTCCTCAATTTAGACGAGGCGCCAACAAAAACATGAGCCAATATGTTAAATTCTTTAATGAAATAACCATTAAAGATGTCCCCATTGTGGGCGGCAAAAATGCGTCACTAGGGGAGATGTATCAAAAATTAACTAAATCTGGGGTGCGAATTCCTAATGGTTTTGCCACTACTGCTGACGCTTATTATTATTTTTTAAAAACCTCGGGAGTACAAAAAAAACTAGAAGGAATTTTAGCTGGTCTAGATACTCATAATATTCCTGATTTGGCTCGACGAGGTAAATTAGCCAGAGGGGCTATTTTAAAAGCTGAATTACCAAAAGACTTACAGAAGGAAATTATCCTGGCCTATCGCCGACTTAGCGGTTTTTATAAAACAAAAAATTTAAGCGTGGCTGTCCGTTCTTCAGCTACTGCCGAAGATTTACCCGATGCTTCTTTTGCTGGCCAGCAAGAAACCTATTTAAATGTCAGTGGAGAAGCCAATGTCCTTATGGCTGTTAAAAAATGTATTGCCTCACTATTTACTGACCGAGCTATTTCTTACCGCGTTGATAAAAATTTTGACCATTTTTCTATTGCCTTGTCTGTCGGAATTCAAAAAATGATCCGCAGCGACCTGGGCTCGTCAGGCATAATGTTTACAATTGACACGGAAACTGGTTTTTCTAATGTAGTAATTATTGATTCTATTTATGGCTTGGGAGAAAATATTGTCCAGGGCCGGGTCAATCCTGATGAATTTTATGTTTTTAAACCAACCCTCGCCATTATTGATAAAACCCTGGGAGAGAAAAAAATAAAAATGGTTTATGACTTAAAAACCAAAGCCACTTCCCGAGTTAAAAATATCCCGGTACCCAAGAAAGACCAATTTAAATTTTCCATTTCCGATGACCAAGTAAAAACTCTGGCTCGTTGGGGTATGATAGTAGAAAAACATTATAAAAAACCAATGGATATGGAGTGGGCTCTAGACGGTCAAGACGGCCAACTATATATGGTACAAGCCCGCCCTGAGACTGTTAATAGCCAGCGTGATTATAATATTCTGGAAGAATATACCATTAAAAAAAGAGGTAAAGTTTTAGTGGAGGGCCGCAGTGTGGGGAGCCGTGTCGGGACAGGAATAGTTAATCGGATTATTAATGTTAAAGATATTAATAAATTTAAGCCCGGGCAAATCCTCGTAACCGCTATGACTGATCCTGACTGGGAGCCAATTATGAAAATGGCTGCCGCCATCATAACCGATAAGGGTGGCCGCACTTGTCATGCCGCCATTGTCTCTAGAGAGTTAGGCATTCCTTGTATAGTAGGCACGGGCAATGCTACCAAAAAATTATCTACTGGCCAAACCGTAACCGTGAGTTGTGCTGAAGGTGATGTTGGTTTTGTCTATGAAGGTAAAATCCCCTTTTCTATCAAAAAGACCAATGTTCAAAAAATACCTCGACCAGATTGCAAAATTATGCTTAATGTCGGTTCGCCAGACATTGCTTTTGCTAATTCCTTTCTGCCCAATGATGGTGTCGGGCTGGCTAGAGAAGAGTTTATTGTCAATGACTATATCCGCATCCACCCCCTAGCTCTAGTTAATTATCATAAAATTAAGGATCCTCAGCTCAAAAAACAAATAGATGAATTAACTATTGGCTATTCAGACAAAAAACAATTCTTTATTGACAAATTAGCTCAAGGAGTTGGCACTATTGCCGCCGCCTTTTATCCTAAAGATGTTATTGTCCGTCTTTCCGATTTTAAAACTAACGAATATGCCAATTTAATTGGGGGCCAAGATTATGAACCAGTAGAATCTAATCCCATGATCGGCTGGCGTGGCGCTAGCCGCTATTATGATCCTAAATTTGAACCAGCCTTCGCTCTAGAGTGTCTAGCTCTAAAGAAAGTCAGGGAAGAATTTGGCCTTAAAAATTTAAAGATTATGGTCCCCTTTTGCCGCACCATTGAAGAAGGTAAATTAGTCATTAAAACCATGGCTAAATATGGCCTCAGACAGGGGCGTGATGGACTGGAAATTTATGTTATGGCCGAAATTCCCACTAATATTTTACTAGCCAATGATTTTGCTAAAGTTTTCGATGGCTTCTCTATTGGTTCCAACGATTTAGCTCAATTAACACTAGGCATTGACCGTGATGCTGGCAATTTACAAATCGCTGGACAGTCTAATGAAAACAATCCTTCAGTTAAATCTCTGATTCAATTTTTAATTGAAGTTGGTCACCGAACTCATACTAAAGTTGGTATCTGCGGTCAAGCACCAAGCGACTTCCCAGAGTTTGCTAAATTTTTATTAGCCTGTGGTATTGATAGTATTTCTCTCAATCCTGATACTGTTCTAAAAACTACCATGGCTCTGGCTAAGTTTAAACCGCGCAAAAGGGAATAACAGCAATTACTTATTAGATTATAAGTGACCATTCTAAAGAAAAAATAAATTATGTTATATATTTGTTTTAGGCACACACATATGGCGGTTTTTGTTAAGAATAATTACGCACAGCCTCGACGGGCGTTAGCCCGGCGAGAGCTATATGTTCTAGATTATTGTAAGCCATATTCCAAGTTCTAACCGCCTT